>JACCDN010385540.1_pt1 | contig 44820 bp, 44 predicted proteins | sample 7441691 | NCBI WGS metagenome assembly JACCDN01 (sample SAMN15323439, study PRJNA562643) | freshwater metagenome | isolation source: river surface water | place: USA:Blue River Watershed | collected 2017-08-16 | reverse complement strand
TAAACATGCGTGCTTTACATAGACGTTGCAAAGAATAATAGACACCCATAAAAATACCATTACCCACAAATGCAAAAATTACAGCATTGGTATGAAGGGGTCTAATTCGACCAAACGTAGTAATTGGTAAATTAAAGTTTGCAGCAGGTAAATAAATTTGTACCGCCGCTAATAGTCCAACAAGCATTCCTACAATACCCCATAACATAGTGGCATACGCAAACATTTTTACGGCTTTGTTGTCATAATAGAATTTCTCTAACTGCATGTATATAAGTTTTAAAATAAAATGTTATGTATGGCTTGATTTGTTTGTTGTATCATCTAATAGCATGCGCATTGGGGGCGAAATTTCATCATCATATTGCCCTGATTTCACACTCCAAATAAATGCTACTAAAAAAAGCGCCGCAACACTTATACTGGTAATGAGTAAAATAATTATGACACTCATATATTGGTATTAGGCTACAAAGCTATTTTACTGCATTATTGTAGGCAATGACAAAAGTCATGTTTTACAAAGACAGCCGCTTGGCTATCAAATTGGTAAAACCAAAACTGATAAGTAAAATACTAATGCTGCTGATGGGCATTAAAATAGCTGCAATCATGGGAGACAATAGTCCTTGGACTGCAAATGACAGCCCAATTAAATTGTAAATGATTGAAATAATAAAGGCAGTAACAACAATTACTTTATTGGCTTTTGCGAGTTGAATGAACTGCTCTAATAGAGCTAATTTTGAAGCGTCCAATATAGCGTCGCTAGCTGGTGTGAAATTATTGGTATCATCTGTAATGGCTATACCTACATGCGCTTGCTTTAAGGCACCAGCATCATTTAAACCATCTCCCAACATAACCGTTTTACTACCCATTTTTTGAATTGCCTCTATAACTGTAAGTTTGTCTGCAGGTTGCTGGTTGAAATACAAATCTGCGCTTGGCCCTAATAATTGACGCAGATAAGAACGTTCATTATCATTGTCACCACTAATTACAAGTAATTTAAAGCGAGCTGTTAACCGCTTTAACATATCTGGTATAGATGCACGGTATTGATTTTTTAATTTAAAATAACCTAGATATACGCCTTCAACAGCAACATACACAGCTGCTCCAATGTTCATGTTTATATCGTTTTTCCCCCTAACAAAAAGAGAAGAGCCTAAAGTAATTAAATCATCTTCTACCATTCCTTCAATCCCACTCCCAGGTATTTGCTCAAATGCAATTACAGGATTTCCGGGTAATACACCGGCCCAATTTTCAATAGCGGAGCTCAATGGATGAGATGACTGAGAAGCTAGTGTGCCTATTTTTTGTTTAATTGCACTTGTAAGTGGCTTGCCCTCATATACAACTGTTTGGTATGCTCTTGTGGTAAGTGTTCCCGTTTTATCAAATACCAAAGTATCAGCAGCCGCTAGTTTTTCGATCACTGAAGCATTTTTTAAATAAAATTTATTATTTGAAAAAATCCTTAAAACACTAGCATTTGTAAATGTATTACTTAGCAGTAAAGCACATGGACAAGCTACGATTAAAACTGCTGTTACAGCATTCCACATGATAGCACTGTTGGCAAAATACCAATAGAGGCCAGCCAAAAAAGCTATTATAAAAACGGCCCATGTAAACCAGTAACTGATGGCATGCACAAAAGACCTGTCATTTATGGGGTCGTCCTTAAAAGCATCTTTATTCCACAAGCTTGTTAAATAGCCCTGTGCTACTTCCTTTATAACGAGAAGTTCAATAGTGCCGCCCAACTGCTTTCCTCCAGCATAAATAATTTCACCCATTTCTTTTGTAACAGGGACACTTTCCCCAGTAACAAAACTATAATCAATGAGTGCGTTTCCTCTGGTTAAAATAGCATCTGCTGGAATTAATTCTTGATCATAAATTTTTAGCGTGTCGCCTAGTTGTATATCTGGAAGTGCTACTGTCGTTAAATTTGATTCATTCACTTTTGTTACGGCTACCGGAAAATAGGATGTATAATCTCTTTCAAAAGACAATTTTTTTTGCGTTTGGTCTTGCAATACCCTGCCAGCTAGCATGAAAAAAACGATACCTGACATAGAGTCTAAATAACCTCCGCCCGTGCTAGTAAATATTTCATATAAGCTTCTAAAAAAAGTAACCCATATTGCAAGTACTATAGGTGCATCAATATTTACAAATTTTTGCTTGATGGCTTGCCAAGCGCTGTTGTAAAACTCACTAGCACTATAAAAAAATACTGGCAAACTAAGTAATACGTTTACGTATCTAAATAGCATCATTAAGCTTTTTTCTTTACTGTCAATGCCTAAATATTCTGGAAAACTTAAGAGCATAATGTTTGCAAAACAAAAACCTGCCACACCCAAACGGTATATTTTACTGCCATTGATGCGGGGTTTTTGTTTACCCATATCACTATAGCTGATGTATGGTTCATATCCAATGCGCGTAAGAAGTTCGGCCACTTTTCGCAAACTACAGTAATGATAATTAAAAATAATGGCAGCCTCCTTTCTCTCAAAATTGACATGACTTGACACCACGGCTGGCTCTAACTTGTGTAAATTTTCTATGAGCCACAAACAACTACTACAGTGCATCTGAGGCAAATAAAATGTTACATGAATTTGATGTTCATCTTTAAAACTTATTATACTTTGAGCAATGGCGGCATCATCTAGAAACGAAAACTTATCTAGCCTAAATGTATGTTTTTGTGCAGCGCCAGGGGTATTGTTCAAATCATAATAACTGCACATCCCGGTTTGATTCAATATTTCATAGACCATTTTACAACCTTCACAACAAAAATTCTTTTCTGCCACAATAATTTTTGTGTTTATACATGTGTCTCCGCAATGAAAGCAACGTAATGCTGTTTTAGTATTTGTAGAAAAAGCCATAATTAATGAAGCTCAGGGTTAATGAGTAAAGGATAAAGTTTGCTCTGCTCAAGATGTATGTAACGCTGAACCAAGCTTTCTAGATTAAAAAGTTCGTTTACAATGTTAATCCAAGATGTATCCCATTTGTATGATGTAACATAGTTGTTTAAAATTTGACGTTCTTTTTGTAACAGTTGCAATATGAGCGTATGGGCTTGCACCACTAGTTCTAGCACAGAAGTAGCTAAAAGTGTAGCCGCATGTTGTGAAGCTTTAATTTTGACACTGGGAAAAATAATACCTGATTCTTTTAAAAATAAATGTAATAATTCGTCTTCTAATTTTTGGTGCAACAACTGTAATAATTCAGTGTTTTTAGGAGCAAGATCCTTAATGATATTATTAGACTGTAAAAAAATAGAAACAGATTTGCAAGCAGCCATAATAGGTGTATGATGCGATTTTACAATTTCGTCACACATACTTTCAATGGTTGGTTTATTGATGGCGCTCGGTTGCATAAGCATACTGCTTAATTTAGATGCAAGTTATTTTGAGCACCTACATCAAAAAATGACAAAGGTCATATTTCAAAAAAACGTTGTTAATCTTGCAAATTGGCGGTAGCTAAAAGCTGCTTTGGCTTTAGTATTTGTATTTTTTTGCCTTCTAATTCAATCATACCATCTTTTTTAAATTCAGACAATAAACGAATGGTAGATTCTGTGGCAGTGCCTACTAAATTGGCTATTTCTTCTCTTGAAAGTTTTACTGCAAGTGTAATACCGTCTGCTTCAAAACCATATGTTTCTTTGATGAAAAGCAATGTTTCTGCAAGTCTTTCACGAATTGGTTTTTGTGCTAAATGTGTAAGCTTGATTTCTGAACGGTGCAATTCGTCACTTAATACTTTCATCATTTCAAAAGCCATACCTGCGTCGTGTTGTAGTACTTTTATAAATACATCTTTGGGAATAAAACAAACCTGTGTTTCTTCAAGTGCAACAGCAGATGCACTGTAACGATCTCCACTTAATAAAGCACGGTAGCCTAGTACATCACCGGCTTTTAACAACCGAATGATATGTTCTTTTCCGTCATCTCCTTGGTGTGATAACTTTACTTTGCCATCATTAATGCAAAAAACACCAAATGGATTTGCACCTTCATTAAATAATTGCTGCCCCTTTTTGTAAATGTTACAAACCTTTTTGTCATTAATCACTTCTACATGCTCTTCCCTTGCCTTGCAAAACACAGAGTTAAACCTTTGTGCACACTGCTGACAGGTAGATGGGCTTGGATGCATATAAATAGGTTAACGATTGTTATACAAAAATAAAAAATATTCAAAAATTATTCAACAAAAAATTATTGCAGTATCTTTTGAAGTTAGTTCTTTAGACCTGCATTTCACATGTATTGGTGCCTTAACTTTACATTGTGCCACAGTTTAACCTCAACGATTCCGTTAATTTTTTATCCAAACTAACCCCAAGGCGGTTATGGAATGGGGCAAAAGTGTATTTCAGCTACCAATTAAGCCGTTTAACGGGTAAACCCATTGTTTGGGGACTTCCCATTTCCATCTCATTTGAACCTACCACTTCCTGTAACCTACGCTGTCCAGAGTGCCCAAGTGGTTTGCGCGCGTTTACCAGACCAACCGGTATGCTACAGCCCTCGTTTTTTAACGAAACCATCGATTCGGTATATAAAGATTTGATTTATCTGATCTTTTACTTTCAGGGAGAACCTTACTTAAACCCCGCCTTTTTAGACATGGTGTCTTATGCAAGTAAAAAAGGGATTTATACTGCCACTTCCACCAATGCACATTATTTAACAGAAGAGAACGCCAAAAAAACGGTGGAATCGGGCCTTGATAGGCTCATTATATCTATTGATGGTACTACCCAAGAAGTATACCAGCAGTACCGGGTTGGCGGAAAACTGGATAAAGTTATGGAAGGCGCCCGAAACATTGTAAAATGGAAAAAGAAACTAAAAAGCAAAACGCCGTTTATCTTCTTTCAATTTTTAGTGGTTAAACCCAATGAACATCAAATTGAAGACATTAAGGCATTAGGCGCAGAAATCGGTGTAGACGCCGTACGTTTTAAAACCGCACAGGTGTATGATTACGCCAACGATCCGCACGGACTCATTCCTACCAATCAAAAATATAGCAGGTATAAAAAAGACAGTGCTGGACAAATGCAGGTAAAAAACGGACTGGGCAATCACTGCTGGAAATTATGGCATGCGAACGTAATAACCTGGGATGGAATAGTGGTTCCCTGCTGCTTTGATAAAGATGCAACCCATCAACTCGGTAATTTAAAAAACAAATCATTTACAGAGGTTTGGGACAGCAAGGAATATCATGCTTTTAGAAAAAATTTAATGACCTCCCGAAAGTCGATTGATATTTGCGCCAATTGCAGCGAAGGCCTCAGCGTTTGGGAAGACTAACCATTGCAAAGCATCATGTAGCAATTGTGAATTACTAGCCCCGCGTTATATTATTCTTCCACAAAAGCGCGCTATGCCATATCCGTTTTTATCTTTAAAGCATGAAAAAAACAGCAATACTTTTAGTGCTACTTGTAAGCACTTTTCATTTATTGGCACAGCCCGTTCGTAATTTTGAATTTAGAGGTGTATGGATTGCAACCGTCGAAAATATTGACTGGCCTAGCAAACGTGGGCTACCCCCAGAAACGCAGCAACAAGAGTTTATTAGTATATTAAACATGCACCAAAAAAATGGCATGAATGCAGTAGTTGTTCAGGTGCGTCCTGCAGCCGATGCGATGTATCCATCTAGCTTTGAACCATGGTCAGAATATTTAACGGGCAAACAAGGTTTAGCACCGGAACCATTTTATGATCCGCTCGCTTTTATGATTGAAGAAACACACAAACGTGGCATGGAATTTCATGCTTGGCTCAATCCATACCGTGCTGTATTTAATATCAACAGATCATCGGTAGCAGAAAATCATATTACCAAACAGCGTCCCGAATGGTTTTTAATTTATGGAGATAAAAAATATTTTGATCCAGGAATACCAGCCGTTCGTTCACATACAGCAGCACTTGTAAAAGATTTAGTAAATAGATACGCCATTGATGCAGTGCATATGGATGATTATTTTTATCCGTACAGTATTGCAGGAAAAGAATTTCCGGACCAAGCAAGTTTTGCAAAATATGGAAAAGGTTTATCTAAAGACGAATGGAGAAGAAGCAACTGTGATAGTATTATTGTACAACTCAAAAAAACAATTGTAGCCACCAACCCGCGCGTTAAATTTGGCATCAGTCCATTTGGTGTTTGGAGAAATAAAACACAGGACCCGCGTGGTAGTGAAACAAAAGGCGGACAAACCAACTACGATGATTTATATGCCGACATTTTACTCTGGCTAGAAAAAGGTTGGATCGATTATGTGGTACCGCAATTATACTGGGAGCGTGGTCATAAACTAGCAGACTATGATATCCTTTTAAAATGGTGGAACGACTATGCCTATGGCAAACACTTGTACATTGGGCATGGCATTTATAGAGCAGGTACCAACGAAGCTTGGAAGAGCAAAGATCAAATTCCAGATCAAATAAATTTATTACGCTCTTTTAAAACCACACAAGGCAGCGTGTTTTACAACAGTAACACTTTTGCAAAAAACCCTAACGGTTGGAATGATAGCTTGCAAAATAATTACTATAAATATCCGGCTCTTGTGCCTCCAATGCCTTGGTTAGATGACACAGCACCTGATGCACCTTCAGTTCAAAAAAAGGGCACTACTAATGTTGTTGTCAGTTATACTGGCAAAGAAAAAATAAAATCATTTGGTATTTTTTCTGCGGCAGCAGGCATTAAAGCAAATGCTAAAAATGCACAGCTCTTACAAGTAATCATTGCCACTAAATCAAGCGCAATAGATATCGCTAGTATTCCGCATAAGAAAAATGAAAAACTCTATGTGGGATCTGTTGATCTCAATAATAATGTGAGCAGCCTTGTAGAACTCAATTAAAGTTTACCGTATTTTTTTTCTACTGCTTCAAAGCGGTAATCAAAAATATGGGTAAGCTGCGCTTTCACAAATAATGCATGCGCAATATCACCTAAAAAAAACAGGGGTAGTTTGTAATGTACAATGTCTGTCATTTCAACACCACCTTCAACCTGCTTAAAATGGTGCTGATGGTGCCACATGCTATAGGGTCCAAAGCGCTGTTCGTCCACAAAATACTTGTGGTCTTCTACATGTGTAATTTCGGTCATCCAATATAAAGGAATACCAAGCACAGGCTTTACGGTGTATTCTATAATTTGACCCGGGTACATTCGCTCGCCGTGGTACTTGCTGATGATATTAAAACCGAGGTTGTCAGGGGTAATTGCAGCCAAATTAGAGGGCTTGCTAAAAAAGTCCCAAGCTTCCTCTAATGAAATAGGGATTTTTTGAACCGTTTTGATCGTATATACTTTAGACATAATTGCAGTTTAGGTAACAACAAAATCAAAGGGCAATTGTTTGACTTATTTCATTAAAAAAACGGTAATAGCCATAATAAGTAACCATAGAAATTTTACCTTTAACCATGATCACTAAAGTAGAACAACAAGCCGCTTTTGACAAAATGATGCAGGGGCTTAACCCAGCACAAAAAAGAGCGGTAGACAATATGGAAGGGCCCGTAATGGTGATTGCCGGTCCGGGAACAGGAAAAACACAAATACTAGGCGCACGTATTGGAAAAATATTATTAGAAAGCGACACTAGGCCGGAAAATATTTTATGCCTAACCTATACAGATGCTGGCGTTGTAGCCATGCGCAAAAGACTACTCGATTTTATTGGTCCAGATGCCTATAAAGTAAACCTATACACCTTTCATGCTTTTTGTAATGACATTATACAAGAAAATTTATCCTTGTTTGAAAAAACAAGTTTAGATCCTATTTCTGATTTAGAAAAAATTGCGCTTTTTAAAAAATTAATTGACGAGTTTCCAAAAAATCATCCTTTAAAAAGATACAGAGGTGACGTTTATTTTGAGATCAACAATTTGCAGCATCTTTTTTCTACCATGAAAAAAGAAGGGTGGACGCCCGATTATATTTACAGCTGTATCGACAACTATATTGCAGATATACCCAACCGAGAAGAGTTTGTGTATAAGCGCGCCTACAAAGGGTTTAAGGCCGGTGACCTCAAAGAAAGCAAGGTAGAAGAAGAGAAAGAAAAAATGGAAAAGCTAAAGGCTGCTGTTGCTGCCTTCCCGGTTTTTCAAGAAATGATGCGCGCTAAAAACAGATACGATTTTGATGACATGATCAATTGGGTGATTCGTGCATTTAATGAAGACAAATATTTACTTGTTCGCTACCAAGAACAATACCAATATATTTTAGTAGATGAATACCAAGACACCAGTGGAACACAAAACAAACTGGTTGAACAACTCATTAGCTTTTGGGATACGCCCAATATTTTTGTTGTAGGTGACGATGACCAAAGTATTTACCGTTTTCAGGGTGCCAACATCGAAAACATGCAAGCTTTTGCAGAAAAGTTTTCGGATAGCTTATTAACGGTGGTGCTTACGAATAACTACCGCTCTACGCAGTCCATATTAGACGTATCAAAAACCCTCATCGATAAAAACGAAGAAAGGCTTGTCAAAAAAATTGAAGGCCTCAGTAAGGATTTAGTAGCATCCAACACAAATTTGGTAGCTCTTACACATAAACCACTTATTCAGGTTTACGAATCGCCAAGGGCCGAAATGATCGGTATTACAAATGCCGTAGAAGCCCTGATAAGCAGTGGTACAGCCCCTGGGCAAATTGCTGTTATTTATAAAGAAAACAAGTACGGAGAGGAACTGGCCACTTATTTTAAGGAAAAAAACATTCCGTATTACAGCAAACGAAGCGTTAATATTTTACAGCAACCTACGCCACAAAAATTAATCAAGCTACTTACATATTTAGCAGCAGAGCATGATATTCCATATGGTGGTGACGCACTGCTATTTGAAATTTTACATTTTGACTGGTTTCAAATCCCTCCTATCGAAATTGCAAAATTAAGCGCAGCTGTTGCAGACCGAAGATTTGGAGATCATAAAACATCGTTACGCAGGCTCATATCAGAAAAACTAAGTGGCCAAGGTGAAGATTTATTTTCAAAAGAAATTCCAGGCCTACAATCAGCCGCTACCTTTATTGAAAAAGTAATTGGCGATGTGCCCAACGAAACCTTACAAACAGTATTTGAAAACTGTATCAAAGAATCGGGACTATTACGCTGTATCATGGAAAGTCCGGATAAGCACTGGGAATTAAAATTATTAACAGGACTCTTTGATTTTATTAAAGAAGAAACCCGCAGAAATCCAAGGCTCACTTTAGATGCACTTGTTACTATTTTTTCACTCATGAACAAAGAAGGACTTGTGCTTCCACTAGCAAAAATAAGTGGAAGTAACGCGGCCGTAAATTTATTAACAGCACACGGTTCCAAAGGACTTGAGTTTGAGCATGTATTTTTTGTGGGTTGTAACGCCAGCAATTGGGAAAAGAAAAAGAAGCCAGGTGGAGGGTATCATTTACCTGATACCATTTTTGTATCTGGCCCGTCACACAAAGAAGAAGAAGAGCTAAGACGCCTGTTTTATGTAGCATTAACAAGGGCTGCACAGCATTTGACCATTAGCTACACCCAGTATAAAAATGATGGAAAAGAAATTGAACCATCACTATTTGTAGCTGAAATTATCGACGGCTATGGGCTCGTACCTTCAAAAATTAATATTACAGAAGAGGAATTAAGTGCGTTTGCACTGATTGGTTTTACTAAAGAACAGGCTCCAGAAATTGAAAAAGAAGAAGCTGATTTTGTAAACACACTACTTGACAAGTTTGTGATGAACGTAACGGCGCTCAACAACTATTTAAAATGTCCTTTACAATTTTACTATAACAATTTAGTTCGGGTTCCCTCTGGAAAATCAGAAGCTACCGAATTTGGTTCGGCGGTTCACTTTGCACTTGAAATGCTATTTCAAAAAATGCAAAAAAACAACAACGTTTTTCAGTCTAAAGAATTATTTATTGCCGATTTTAATTGGTACATGCACCGCCACAGAGAAAATTTTACCAAAGAACAATTTGATAGAAAAATAGAGTACGGTGAAATCGTATTAACGAGTTACTACGACGCCAATATTAATAGTTGGAATAAAGTAATGCTTGCCGAAACCAATATTAGAAATGTAGTGGTAAAAGGCGTGCCTTTAAAAGGCAAACTAGATAAAATTGAATTTGATGGCAAAAGTGTAAATGTAGTGGACTATAAAACGGGAGACATTGACAAAGCAAGACCCAAACTAAAACCACCACACGACAAGGATCCTAACGGAGGTGACTATTGGAGACAGGCAGTTTTCTACAAAATATTAATTGACAACTATCCTTCCAAAGACTGGGAAGCCATTAGCGCCACATTTGACTTTATCGAGCCAGATAAACAAGGCGTATACAAGCAAGAAAAAGTAGTGGTAACGCCACAGGACATCGCAACCGTAACAAACCAGATAGAAACCGTATGGCAAAAAATTAAAAACAAGGAATTTTATACGGGTTGTGGCAAAAACGAATGTCATTGGTGTAATTTTGTCAAAACAAATAAGATATCCATCGCACTTCATGAATTAAATGAGGAGCAGGACGAATCTGGAGATTAGCCTATGTTTGCGCATTCAATGCATAAGATGTTTAAATCAATTGGTACGGCCGTTTTTTTTGTACTTATAAGTTTGTACATAACGAGCTGTGCTAATATTATTCCACCAGGTGGAGGCCCCAGAGATAGTTTGCCTCCAACACTTGTGGTTGCTTTACCCAAAGACTCTGCTACCAATGTGCGCACCAAAAATTTCCTACTCAGTTTTAATGAGTTTGTTACACTGCAGGGCTTACAAGAAAATTTGATTGTTTCACCTACTCTAAAAAACAACCCCATTATCGATTATAAACTTAAAAACGTTACCATTAAGTTTAAAGACTCACTTGAAGAAAACACGACATATACGCTGGATTTTGGAAAAGCATTAGTGGATGTAAACGAGTCAAATGTAGCGAGGGGTTTTAGGTTTATTTTTTCTACCGGAAATAGCATTGATAATGGTAGCTATGACGGTCATGTAATAATTGCTGCTACCGGAAAAGTAGACAGCACACTGATTGTTGTACTACACAATAATGTAAACGATACTTCTATCTACAAAAACACCCCTAGGTATTATACCCGCGTGGATGGTAAAGGAAATTTTAGTTTTAAAAATCTAGCACCAGGTAGCTATGCTGCGTATGTGATCCCAACTAATTTTTCTAGAAAGTACGATGACAGTACTAACTATTTTGGTTTTTTAAACGCACTCGTAACGGTGTCAGAAAAAACAAAGCCAGATACCATCTATGCGTTTGAAGAATTTAAAAAAGTTGAAAAAAAGATTTACGCAAACACTAGTAGTAAAGATACCAAAGAAGATAAACGCTTAAAATATAATGTTACGTTTAACAATGGCGAGCAAGACTTATTAGGGCCATTAGAAATGACGTTTGCAAAAAAGATAACACTAAAAGATACGGCTGCTATTAAGCTTGTTGATACCAATTTTGTAAGCAAAGAAGGATACACGATTACACTAGATAGTGCCGCTACAAAACTAAGCATTGGCTATAACTGGCCAGCAGGAGAGCCCTTTAAACTACTGCTACCAAAGGGCGCCATCACAGACAGCCTAGGTAATACCACCGCAAAATCTGATACCCTATCTTTTTATACGAAAAAAGAAGTTGACTACGGAATTATCAAATTTAAGTTCCCTACTATCGATACAACACGCCATCCCGTTTTACAAATCATTGAAAGGGACCAGATTATTAATAGCTACCCACTTACGAGCAGTCAACTCGTTATTAAAAGATACAAGCCGGGCAGTTACGAACTCAGGATACTTTTTGATACCAATAAAAACGGCGTCTGGGATACGGGTTCTTTTAAACTCAACAAAAGACAACCAGAAATTGTTATAGAAATTCCAAAGCCTATTTCGGTGCGTAATAATTGGGAAAATGAAATAACGCTTACTTGGTAAAAAACAAACTATGCAACTACCTTCATCCCTACTTGAAAATGCAGTGGCACAATTTTCCAAACTACCTGGTATTGGAAAAAAAACAGCCTTACGCCTTGTACTGCATTTACTAAAGCAAGACGCAGAAGATGTTACTATGTTTGGGGATACCATTACTAAAATGCGCAACGAAATCAAGTTTTGTCAGCGCTGTTACAATATTAGCGATGGCAATATTTGTTCTATTTGTTCCAATAGCGCCCGCAACCAACACATCATTTGTGTTGTTGAAAATATTAGAGATGTAATTGCTATCGAAAGTACCGGACAGTTTAACGGTACTTACCATGTGCTTGGCGGTATTATTTCACCTTTAGATGGTATTGGACCTGAGCAATTAAATATCGAATCACTTGTTACTAGAATTGAAAAAGAGGGTGCCGAAGAAATCGTTTTTGCCCTCAACCCTACCATTCAGGGGGATACAACCATCTATTACATCCAAAAAAAGATAGCAAGCAGTGGTTGTAAGGTAACTACCATTGCCAGAGGTATTGCTTTTGGTGGCGAATTAGAATACGCAGATGAAATGACACTTGCTAGAAGTATTACCAACAGACTTCCTGTAGGTCAATACGTAAAATAAATAATAGAGTATGAAAGCTTGGTTAAAATACATTCTCGGGTTCATTGTAATTGTGGTGATTGCTGGTGCAGGATTTGCATGGTGGGTATACCACAAACCACACCGTAACATAAACGATGAAATAGCCGTAAAATCAGAAACCAATGCATTACTTGACGCTTTCAAACAAAATGAAAAAACGGCAAGTGCCCAGTACAACGATAAAGTATTAGAACTCTCCGGCATTGTAAAAGATGCCTCAAAAAATGACGCTGGTAACTGGGTGATAAATATTGAAAATGACGCGCAAACAGGTAGTATTACCGTTGCATTTAGCGCTTTACAAGATAGTTTACAACCCTTTGATAGCATATCTTACAAAGGAATTTGTGCGGGTTATTTTCCAGAAGATAATAATATCGTAATCAATGAAGCGGTACTATTATTTAAAGGTAAAATAGACACCACAAAAAGAGTAACAGCAAATGTTGAGCCAGTTCAAAAAGATACCATTATAAGTTTTAGCACAAAAAAAGGAAGTATCAAATTTGTATCACCCACCGACGCAGATGTGAGCGCTATAAACAACGAAGTATCCAGTAAAATAAGCGCGACGGGAGATATTCGTTTTAGTTTACTATTTAAAGGATTTCAATTTAAGTACGCCGAAATGCAAAAGCATTTTAATGAGGAATATGTAGAGAGTGAAAAATATCCAAGGGCAAGTTTTTCGGGTACCATTCAAAATATAAAAAGCATTGACTTCAGTAAAGAGGGCAAGTATACAGCAAAAGTTGTTGGAACTTTAACCATGCATGGTGTAACAAAACCCGTTCAAACCTCTGCAATCTTAACTATTGGTAAAGGTAAAATTGCCGCTACTGCCACCATGAGCATCAATATGTCAGATTTTAAGATAGATGCAAGCGCTGTTACCGAAAAAGTAGACCTAGAAATTAATTGTAATTACACACAATTATAGGGTTTTGCCTATCTTTGCGTCCTGCACAGGCGGATTTGTTTATTGTTCAGCCTGTACATTCGAGTAGAACCCTACTTTCGAACAAAATCGAACTAATAAACGTATGATAGCAACGCCCCCCTTAACGCTCCCTACGTTTTTAGCAAGATCATGTAATAAGTGGATCAACCATTTGTAAACAACCCAGGAGATGCGTATTAAAAACGAATTAGAACAGAGAATTTTAGTAATCGATGGTGCCATGGGTACCATGATTCAGCGTCACAAATTAGAAGAAGCCGATTACCGAGGTGAACAATTTAAAAATTGGCATACCGATGTTAAAGGCAACAATGATATGCTATGCATCACGCAACCAGATATCATTGTAGGCATTCACAAACAATATTTAGCAGCGGGTGCCGATATTATTGAAACCAATACATTTAGTAGTACCACTATTGCAATGGCCGATTATGACATGCAAGCATATGCTTATGAATTAAATGTGGCGGCTGCAACCTGTGCCAGACGTGCCGTTGAAGAGTTTACAGCGGAAAATAAAGATGCTGGTCCAAAATTTGTAGCAGGCGCCATTGGTCCTTTAAATAAAACACTCAGCCTTTCTCCAGATGTAAACAATCCTGGATTTAGAGCCGTAACTTTTGATGAAGTAGTAGTGGCTTACAAAGAACAAATTAAAGGACTGGTTGATGGTGGTGTAGACGTACTACTGATCGAAACTATTTTTGATACCCTCAATGCAAAAGCAGCCATATTTGCTGCCAAAGAATTTTTTAGAGAAAATAATATTCCGGAACTGCCTATCATGATTAGCGGTACCATTACAGATGCATCTGGTAGAACCTTAAGCGGTCAAACACTAGAAGCATTTTATACTTCTATCAAACACGCCGAGCCATTAAGTGTTGGTTTAAACTGTGCATTAGGTGCCGCTGAAATGCGCAGCCACATTGAAGAATTAAGCCAAATTGCCTCTTGTTACACATCGGCATACCCCAATGCAGGACTTCCCAATGCGATGGGCGAATATGACGAAGCACCACATCAAACAGCACACTTTATTGAAGAGTGGGCCCGTCAAGGATTTGTAAATATTGTGGGTGGATGCTGTGGAACAACGCCAGATCATATCAAACATATTGCAGACCATGTTAAAAAAATGGCGCCCCGAAAAAAACCTACCCTAGCTACCTCAATTGCTTAAGCACAACAAGATTTTTATGAGTTCAACGATAACGATACAACCCTATTTAAGACTAGCTGGACTTGAGCCACTTGTTATTAGACCTGAAACCAATTTTGTAAACGTTGGAGAAAGAACCAATGTAACTGGGTCTAAAAAATTTGCACGTCTCATTAGAGAAAATAAATATGAAGAAGCTTTATCTGTTGCTAGACAACAGGTAGAAAGCGGTGCGCAGGTATTAGACGTAAACATGGATGACGCACTACTAGATGGTGTAGAAGCCATGACAACGTTTTTGAATTTATTACAAAGTGAACCGGATATTGCACGTATTCCAATCATGATTGATAGCTCTAAATTTGAAATTATAGAGGCCGGTTTAAAGTGTGTGCAAGGAAAATGTATTGTGAACTCTATCTCTATGAAAGAAGGGGAAGAGAAATTTATTGAACAAGCATTTAAGTGCAAAGCCTATGGTGCTGCGGTTATTGTAATGGCGTTTGACGAAATTGGACAGGCTGATACCAAGGACCGAAAAATTGAAATTTGCCAAAGAGCTTACGACATCTTAACAACAAAAGTTGGGTTCCCACCAGAAGACATCATTTTTGATCCCAACATTTTTGCAGTAGCAACAGGTATCGAAGAACATAATAATTACGCAGTAGATTTTATTGAAGCGACAAGAGAAATTAAAAAAAGAATGCCACTCACCAAAGTAAGTGGTGGCGTATCCAACGTTTCTTTTTCATTTAGAGGTAATGACCACGTAAGAGAAGCGATACATTCTGTGTTTTTATTTCATGCCATTAAAGCGGGCATGGGCATGGGTATTGTAAACGCTGGACAGCTTGTGGTATACGATGAAATAGAACCAACATTACGTCAACTCTGTGAAGACGTTCTGCTCAATAAAAACAACGACAACAACGAGGCCACCGAAAAATTAATTACACACGCCGAAACCGTTAAAGCAAAAGGTAAGGTTGAAATAAAAGATGAGGCTTGGAGAAATGAACCAGTAGAAAAAAGACTCGCACACGCACTTATTAATGGTATTACAGAATATATAGACGCTGACACCGAAGAAGCAAGACAAAAATATCCGCAGCCACTTGATGTTATTGAAGGGCCGCTCATGGATGGAATGAATATTGTGGGTGATTTATTTGGTGCCGGTAAAATGTTTTTACCGCAGGTGGTAAAAAGTGCCCGCGTAATGAAAAAATCGGTGGCGGTTTTAACGCCATTTATTGAGGCCGAAAAAGAAGAGCGCAAACAAGCGCATTTGGCGGCTGGTACAACCAATACAGAAGCCGCAGGTGCTGCTAAAATATTATTAGCTACTGTAAAAGGTGACGTACATGACATTGGTAAAAACATTGTGGGTGTTGTACTTGGCTGTAATGGATACGATATCATTGACCTTGGAGTAATGGTACCTACCGATAAAATTTTAGAGGCATCGCAAAAAGAAAACGTAGACATCATTGGACTTAGCGGCCTCATTACACCATCACTCGATGAAATGGTGCATATCGCTAAAGAAATGAAACGCAGGGGTATGAAACAACCACTACTCATTGGTGGTGCAACTACATCTAAAATACATACGGCTGTAAAAATTGCACCTGAGTACCAAGATGTGATTCATGTGCTTGACGCTTCTAGAAGTGTAACCGTTGCAGGTTCTTTATTAAGCAAAGATCAGCAAGCTGCATTTTTGAGTGATACGCAAAATGATTATGCCAAACTCAAAGATCAATTTGACAATAAAAAGCCAACCAAAGAATACCTCGCCTATCAAGACGCACGTAATAATAAAATGGCTATCGACTGGGATACCTATCAACCCGTTACGCCAACGTATACTGGCACTAAGCTTTATAAAAATGTTGACCTTTCGATATTAAGAGACTTTATAGATTGGAAACCATTTTTTATTACTTGGGAAATGCATGGAAATTTTCCTGCGATTTTAACCGACGAAGTGGTTGGAAAAGAAGCCAGTAAATTATACGCAGACGCCAATGCACTATTAGATACCATCATTAAAGAAAAATGGTTAACTGCAGATGGCACCATTGGATTTTGGCCAGCTAGCAGTGATGAAGACGATGTAACTGTTGTGGCAGATAAACCTGTAAAGCTTTCTTTTTTAAGACAACAAATTAAAAAAGCACCAGGTCAACCTAATTTTTCTTTAGCAGATTTTATAGCACCAAGCTCCAGCAATACAAAAGATTTTATAGGTGCATTTGCGGTAACGATCAAAGGAATTGAAAAACATATTCAGGCCTTTGAAGCGCAGCATGACGATTACAATAAAATTATGCTACAAGCCCTGGCAGACAGGCTAGCAGAGGCTTTTGCCGAATACCTACACCTACAAACTAGAAAAACAGATTGGGGTTATGCGCCATCGGAAAGTTTAGATAACGCAGCACTCATTGGCGAAAAATATGTAGGTATTAGACCCGCACCTGGTTATCCTGCATGTCCCGATCATACCGAAAAATATAAGTTGTTTGAACTCTTAAATGTTAAGGATGCAATTGGCATTGAGCTTACCGAAAACTTGGCCATGTATCCTGCATCATCGGTATGTGGATGGTATTTTGCAAATCCACAAAGCACGTATTATGGTCTTGGAAAAATTATGCAAGATCAATTACAGGATTATGCAACCAGAAAAAATATGCCACTAGAAGAAGCAGAACGCTGGCTTAGACCCGTACTTGAATAATGTTGTCATCCATTATACTTTTTCAAATAACCACCAGAGTCTTTTGCGTGGCTTAACGGTATAATTTTTTTTGACGTAGGCTTGTATATACTGCATCGCTTCATCAATATCATCTGTAAAAAGCATGAGTTTTTTATCTTCTGGAGATATCGTGCCTTTTACGATCATGGCATCCACCATATCCATTACAGGGTTAAAATATTCTTTGCCATAAATCACAATGGGAAAGTCGTTAATCACGCCCGTTTGAGCTAGGGTTAATGTTTCAAAAAATTCGTCCATGGTACCAAAACCACCGGGCATGATCACAAATGCATAAGAATATTTGACCATCAATACTTTTCGAATAAAAAAGTAATCGAAAGTGATCCATTTGTGCATGTACGGGTTGGGCTGTTGCTCAAAAGGAAGCTTAATATTACAACCCACCGATTTTCCGCCCGCCTCCATAGCACCTTTGTTAGCTGCTTCCATAATACCCGGACCGCCACCCGTCATGGTGGTAAAACCCAGTGCTGCAATGCGCTTGCCAAACTCGGTAGCCGCTTTATAGTAAGGATGATCAGGCTGATACCTGGCAGATCCAAAAACAGTGATACAAGGGTCCAAAAAATGAAGCGCTCTAAACCCTTTAATAAACTGCGTTAAAATGTCCCAAGCAAACCAAAGTTCATTGATACGTGGCTTAGGGCCATCTAGATATACAAACTCTTTTGCGGGTATGATTCTTTCTGTATTTTCCATAATGATCTTGCAATGATAACGAATGGCTTGTAATAAAATTGTTAATAATAAAGGACAGGTTGTAATTTAGCCGTCGATGAAAAAACTTGTTTACCTACTTCTTTTTATATGCGTCGTTTTTAAGCTACCTGCTCAAAATAAGGTAGTCGTAGAAGCCATCAGAAGCTTTTCTATGTTTGGCCCAAGCATGTACTATTTAGAGGATACGGCCGTACAATCAAGTATCAAGAGCAAGCTTTCGGTCATACTTAATAAAAATTTTAATCTATTACTTTCCAATCAAACGCTACCCATTGAAAATTACACAAGCACCGAAGCGCTAAAAAACAATACCATAAAATTTAGTATTGCAGATACGAGCACTAGGCATTTGTTTATAGAAGTTTACGAATATGATCCTATTAGTTTTTTAACTGGATCTGCACTTGAGGCGCCTGATAGTGCCATCATAGCAGGGGCATCCAGCATATTTCAGATAAGTTGTATTCTCACAAATGGGTTTCAAGAAATCATCAACAATCAAAGTGTTTTTGCGGCAATAAGTAATACCGAAACGGCAGGTTTTGGCATTCGTCCTAAAAATATTTTTTTAACGAAAAAAAGTTTTGCATCGGTCGTACAAGTAGGACTACAAATGGCACTCAATCCAGACAACGAAACAATGGTTGCAGACATCAAAACGCCAGCAGTATATTATGCCGATAATTTTATAATGGGTCACATCAATAACACATCAAAAATAGTCGTTAACACAGTCAAAGACACTTGGGGATATACAGTTGAAGGCAACCAAGAATTATTGCGAATGGGCGAGCAACTCTTTGATGAAATTTGGGTGAAACGAAAGTTGGTTGATAGTTCTGCGTCACCACTCCTTCTTAAAAAAATAAAAGAAACAGGTAATACCGCTAGTTCCGATTTTATTTATTTGAGACAAGAATGCAGAGACGTATACCAAGACAAAAACTACACGATAAAAATTGCAACAGAGATTGACCCGTATAGCACGGCATCAAGTAAAAAAGAACTTTTCTCTGATTTTTTATCAGGTGAAGTGCACCTCATGTTAGAAGGGAAAGACACAGTCGCCATTTTTACCATTAATAAAAATATAGGCGACCCTAACAAGCAAGTTTATTTAGACAAAACAACCAACGGTATGGATAGTAGTTCTATGGCTAAAGTGAGCAAGAAAGACTTTCCATTTCAAGTTACCTATGATTATCAAATAACAGGAAAAATAAGAGGAGAACGGTTTACCATACAAAGTTTTTGGAACCATGAAATGAAAGAAATTTATCTGAACAATAAACTCGTTGGTATTGTTAAAGGGAAAACAGATCCAGAAAATTTTATTATTGTTAATGACGCAAGTAATGCGTCTATCATGAAAGAATTATTACTAATTGCTTACAATAAATTTTTATTATAAATGCGTGTTATTTCCTACAATGTAAATGGTATTAGGGCTGCCATAAAAAAAGGTTTTGTTGAGTGGCTGCAAACAAATCCCGCCGACATTATTTGTTTGCAAGAAACCAAGGCCACCAAAGAAGACGTTGATACCACTGATATTGAAAAGTTAGGTTATGAATGCTATTGGTTTTCGGCACAAAAAAAAGGATATAGCGGCGTTGCGATTTTTACAAAAATTAAACCAGACAATGTGGTGTATGGCACTAACACCGAACAATCCGATTTTGAAGGCAGGGTAATCCGTGCAGACTTTGGTGATATCAGTATTATTAATGCTTATTTTCCTTCTGGCACCAGTGGTGATGAAAGACAAAATTATAAATACCAGTGGCTCACCGAATTTGAAAACTATTTGGCGGCACTTCGTAAAAAAAGACCGCAACTTATTGTAGTAGGTGATTATAATATTGCCCACGAGGAAATTGACATTCATGACCCAAAAGGCAATAAAAAGAGTTCTGGATTTTTACCAGAAGAGCGCAGCTGGATGTCTGCGTTTTTGGAAAGTGGGTGGATAGATACTTACAGGCATCTAAACCCAGCTGTTGTAGGTGGTTACACCTGGTGGAGCCAACGCTTCCCATCGGTACGTTTACAAAACAAGGGATGGCGTATCGATTACATTGCTATAACAGATGCTCTATCTAGCACCTTAAAAAGCACCTCTATTTTCCCAGACGTAAAACACAGCGACCACTGTCCTATTTTTGTCGAATTAAGCCTTAAAAAGGGCAAATAACCCATTTAATACCTTCCTACAATGTTGATTTACAACGTCACTACTAAAATTGATCCTTCTATTCACGAAAAATGGGTGGCTTGGATGAAAGACCAACACATTCCGGCCGTGATGCAAACAGGGTGTTTTACCCATTACCATTTTGTTCGAATTTTAGACATCGATGATAGTGACGGACCTACTTATGCAGTACAATATTTTATAGAAAATAGAGCGGCGTATGAGAGGTATATCGAAACATACGCATCAGCGCTAAGACAAGACAGCACGCAGCTTTGGGGCCAATTAATGATTGGTTTTAGGTCATTAATGGCGGTTGTGAATTGAGTGTGGATAGATTTTAAAAATGATTTTGGTAATCACAAATCTTCATTATATTGTTCTAAAACCCTTATTGGCATTGAATTCTAGACCATACGGCCTAAAACCCTTTACAGTAAAGGCTTTCAGCGATTTAAGTTTGTTGTTTTATAGAAGTTGCATGGGCATAAAAAGCCTGTAATCCTTTTGCTTAAAGGATTTGGAGCGACCCTCAAAAATTATTTTTCAATAAAAAAATTTTGAGGATTGGGAAAAGCGGATAAATTTGTTTTGTTATTCAAACAACTAAAAAAATCATTTATGAACAAAGCAGAATTAATCGCGCAACTTGCTGAAGATGCTGGTATCACTAAAGTACAAGCTAACGCAGCTTTAGACTCTTTCGTAGACACTGTTACTAAGACACTTAAGAAAGGTGATAAAGTAACTTTAGTAGGTTTTGGTACTTTCTCAGTATCTAAACGTGCAGCTCGTACTGGCCGTAACCCACAAACTGGCGAAACAATCAAAATCAAAGCTAAAAAAGTTGCTCGCTTTAAAGCTGGTAAAGAATTAAGCAGCAAAGTTTAATTTTTGCCTCCAAAAAGAATTGAACCCCGCTTTCGCGGGGTTTTTCTATTTTTGCAGTTCAAGATTGTTCATTTAAAAAATTAAACCATGGGTAGAGGTGATAAAAAAACCGCTAAAGGCAAGAGATTCAAAGGTTCATTTGGAAAAAGCCGACCAGCTAAAGTAGCTGTTGTAAAAACTGCAAAAGCTGCTGCTAAAGCATAAGAAATAATAAACCCCCAAATTTGGGGGTTTATTATTTTAAGGAATTATACTTTTTGTTTTGCAGCGATTTCTTTTAGCGCTGCTACCAGTTTATCTAGGTCTTCGAGTCTTGTATATACATGCGGCGTAATTCTTACGCAACTGATATTTTCCCAAACAATACCTACCGTGTGAATTTTATAACCCGTATAAAGTGCGCTATCAAGTGCGGCGGGTGTCATGCCATCAATAGTAACACCACAAATACCGCAGGCATATTTATCTTTTAATGAGGTATGAATTTTTACACCCGGAATTTGAGCCGCTTTTGTAGCCCAATAATTTTTTAAATAACGTACCCTTTCTTCTTTTCGCTTCGGTCCAATTGCCATATGAAAATTAACCGCTTCACCAATGCCTTGCTCTATTGGAAAGCTTCTGGTACCAAGGGTTTCAAACTTTCTAATATCATTACTAAGGGGCTTATCATTACAAAGTAGTGGCCAAATTTTTTCTATTTTATTGGCATGAATCCAAAGCATACCACTCCCAATGGGTGCCGATAAAAATTTATGCAAACTGGTGCCAAAATAATCACATTCTAAATCCGGAATTTTAAAGTCAAGTAGTCCAAAAGAATGTGCGCCATCAACGATCACTTCGATGCCCCGTGCATGTGCCATCGATGCAATTTTTTTAACGGGCATGATTTGTCCTACCCAATTAATGATGTGGGTAATATGAATAAGTTTGGTGCGTGGTGTGATCGCTTTTTCAAAAGCGTCTACAATGGAATGATCATCTTCGATGGGAAAATCAAAACTAAGTTGGGTGTATACAATGCCATCACGAAGGGCGCGCTGACGATAGGCCTGAATCATATTTGGATAATCCTGTTTCGTTCCAATGACTTCGTCTCCGGCTTTAAATGGATAACCAAAAATGACGGTATTTAATGCTTCTGTAGCGTTTCGGTTAATGGCAATTTCATTTGGAGAACAACCAGCTAATGTGGCCAGTTTGTAGCGTACCGGCTCCCTGCCCTGGTCCAAAATACGCCACATATAGTAAGACGGAGCCTCGTTGGAGAGCTGATTAAACCGCTCCACAGCCTCCTGAACTACCCTTGGCGATGGACTTACACCCCCATTGTTGAGGTTGACCATATTGGGATTTACGGTATAAGCCTGCTGGATCACCGACCAGTAATCTTCATCGGCGGCAAGCTCCTGTGGGGTTAATCCCCCGGCTTTTTGATGTACTTTTTCCCAATCTGCGGCCCAGGCCTGCTGCACAAGGCTTGGCGCACTAAAGGCTGCGGTTAAGCCAGCTATTTTTTGGATAAACTTTCTACGTTCTGTCACTGTTATTGTATTGATAAAGTAAGTTAAGAAAATTTCTTACGCAATTATTCAATTAACTTTGTGCTCCAGATTGAACTAGATGAAACAGAAAACCCTCCGCATTCTTTTTTTTGTAACAACAAGCTGCTTGCTGGTGTTATTATCAACTAGCGCAGAAGCGCAGTGTTCTATTTGTACCAAAACGGCTTCTCAATTAGGCGATGGACCTGCAAAAGCACTCAACGGCGCTATTTTGTATTTAGCCGGAGCCCCACTTGCCATTATGGGTTATATTGGTTGGCGCTGGTGGAAAACAGAAAAACAGTTTAACGCCTCCGAAAAGCAAACAAAAACGAATGCTTAATAGCAGCAAGTAACGGAAGCCTTCTTTTTTTATAATAAAAAAGGTCTTTTCTATTTTTTAGCATAAACAAAAACAGGCCCGAACTGGTTCCGTTTTTGAGCATTTGACTCCAATGATTTGCAAAATCAATAAAAAATATTTTGTCTTTTTCGGACAAAGAAGCAATTTGAACAAAGGCTTGCAAATGCGTTCTCAACATAGTGCGGTAATTGTTCCGTAGTTCTTTTGAAGATGTATTTTTTGCAATTGTTACATTGTTATCATGCGCCCGCTGGTACACAAGAATTTCATCGAGGTATTGTATACCACCACTCGTTACTGCTTGTAAGGCCAACCACCAATCATAATAAACGGCACTTGGAATTGGCAGGGCTTTTTCAAGCAAAGTTTTTCGGATGATGAGTGCATGTCCACTTACCGTATTGTACATCGCTAATTTTCTAACATTAGTACCGGCTACATGCTTACTTTTTTTATTTTTTAAAGGATGAATGGGAATGTCTTTTGTGAATCGAACCGAGTCACAATAAATAGCAGCGGCATCTGAAGTAAAAGCCGCCATCATTTTTTCGATTTTTTGATGGTGCCAAATATCATCTTGATCTGATATGGCGATGTAATCATGCTTGGCCATTTGTAAGGCGCTCTCAAAATTTGAAGTGAAGCCAATATTGAACGCGTTTTGAGAAAGTGAAATTCGGCTATCGCGCGCTGCCGCGCGCTCTACCACTGCCATGGTATCATCAGTAGAAACATCGTCAACCACAATAATTTCAGCGACCGCATAGGTTTGTGCAATGATAGAAGCCAGTTGCGCTTCAATATATTTTGCACCATTATAGGTACAAAGAACAACTGAAATAGGCGGTTTCGTCAACTCTTTTTACTTTTAAGGTTCAAGTCGTTCATGTATGCATGTAAATATAGAAAAAGTAAAGGGCAACACGGCTACAAATGCAAAGTTCTCGATTGTAATACCTAGTTGGAACAATCTAGCTTATTTGCAATTGTGCATTGATAGTATTAAAAAAAATTCTATGTATACACATGAAATTATTGTTCATGTTAATGAAGGCGCTGATGGCACACTGGATTGGGTTAAAACTCAAGCGGATATTAGTTATTCATATAGTAAAAATAATATAGGTGTTTGTTATGCATTAAATAGTTGCCGAACGCTCGTAACAACAAATTACTTGTTATATATTAATGATGATATGTATGTGTGTCCGAATTGGGATGCACCTCTTGCAAAAGCGATTGAAGAAACAAAACATAAACTTTTCTTTTTTTCAAGCACGGCTATTGAATTAAAAGCACAGAGTAATTGTTCGATTCAATATGATTTTGGAAAAGACATTACTACTTTTAATGAAGCTGATTTATTAGCAAACTATGCATCACTTCCCATGCAGGATTGGCAGGGTGCTACCTGGCCCCCAAATATTGTACACGTAGATACCTGGGATGCCGTGGGTGGGTACAGTAACGAGTTTAGCCCGGGCATGTACTCCGATCCTGATTTTTCTATGAAGCTCTGGAATGCAGGCGTAAGGCTATTTAGAGGTATTTCTGAAAGTAGGGTGTACCACTTTGGATCTGTTTCTGTAAAGCGTGTTAAACGCAACAAAGGCTATTTTACTTTTATCAAAAAATGGGGATTTACGTCTAGCACTTTATCTAAATATTATTTACGCAGGGGCGAAAAATTTACGGGACCCCTTCCAGAAGCTAGCGTGCCTTTAAGCGTGTATGCAAAAAATTTTATAAAAAGGTTGCAGGTCAAATTTTTTGCTAATCAATTTTAAAAAACATTTTTACGGCAAACAATACTTTAAGTAGCGCCGACTTTTTTTTATACGCGAGTATTAAATTTCTGTAATCAAAAAATAATTTGGCGCGGTTATAATTATTGATAAGCGAAAAACTAGCGTAACTGTTATTGATTTTTTCAAAAACCCCCGCGTGTTGATGTCCCGCCTCTTTTACTTTATTGTATAGTAATTGCATGCGCGCACGCACTTTTTGTTTTTTTTGCGCCATGCTTAATGACGCGGTTTTGTTTTTTGTGGTGTCGGCACCAATGGCGTTTTGCGTATGCTGCCTATAATGGACTAGCGGTTCATTCACATACACCACCCTGCTGTAACAAGTAGCCACAAAACCCAGCCAAAAGTCATGTGTAACAAGCGCTGGAAAAGGAACCGCCTTATCAATTAATTCTTTTTTGAAAAGCATGGCGTGACCTGGGGCCCAGGCACCAATCGTATACATAAGGGGCGTATGGTATGCGAGTTGATTTTTAATAGATGACATTTTCTGGTTGAGTAGTTGTCCATCTGCATCAATTAATTCAGAATCGGAGTAGGCTAGCAATTGATCTCCAATATTAGCGAGTAATGTTTCTAATTTATGCGGCACCCAAATATCATCTTGATCACTTAGCGCAATATAAGAAGCGTTTGCAAGTAGCATTCCCTTCTCAAAATTTTTAATGTACCCAAGTCTCGTTTCATTTTGCACCACCATTACTTCCGGATGATGCGCTGCAAATGCATGCGCGATAGTAATGGTATCATCTGAAGATGCATCGTCTACAATAATAATTTGACTTGGCTTATAGGTTTGCTGTACAATACTTTCTAATTGTGCACCCAAATAAGTGGCGCCATTATACGTGGCAACAACAACGGCTACAGTAGGATTTTTATTTTCCATGGTACCCATTATTAGTATGCTTGAACAAATTCAAAAATATTAAATTGAGGATCCTGCGACGCCTCTGTAATCGCCGCTAATAATGAGGTAGCGTTGATATCTTGCATCCTTTTTTGTTGAATCAATCGAAGTGCTTTTTGTGTGAGTAACCAATTTTTTCTAGTAGGATCTTGTAACTGTAGTTGATGTGCTGCAATGGCTTCCGCTAATTCTGGTATGCCCGTTTTTTGTGCAGCAATTGTTTTTATAATTGGAATTTGATAAGATGTATTTGAAAAACTTGGCGCCATCATTTGTTTTAAATGATGCACAAATTGATCTGCTTCTGGACGATCACTTTTGTTCACTACAAAAATATGTGCGATTTCCATGATGCCTGATTTCATGGTTTGCACTTCATCGCCAGCTTCCGGAACAACAACAACAACGGTGGTGTCGGCAAGTCCTGCAATTTCAATTTCACTTTGTCCCACACCCACCGTTTCAACAATAATTTCATCAAAACCGGCCAACTGCATGAGCTGTGTTATTTCTAAAATATGTGTATGTAGTCCACCCAGCGCACCTCTACTTGCCAGCGAACGTATGTATACACCAGCATGGTTGTACCACTCACTCATTCTAATACGGTCGCCAAGTAAGGCGCCTAAATTAAAGGGAGAAGAAGGATCTACACATAGCACCCCTACTTTTTTTCCGGCGGCTACCCAATTCGCAATTAAAGCGTCTACCAGTGTGCTTTTCCCGGCACCCGGAGGGCCTGTAATACCCGTAACCGAACATTTATGTGAAGGTGTTTTATGCAATAACTGCTGATAGCCTTCCACTTCGTTTTCTACCCAAGAAATACCCCTGGCCAAAGATTTAAAATCTCCAGCAATAATGCCTGCCGCTATTTCCTGTGCGTTATTCATCGGTATTATTTAATGATTTTAAAATTACTAAAATCAAATAGACGAATGCCCGTTAATTTTTCGAAGTAATACAAGATGCGGTCTTTGAAAGAAAAGTTTTTTCTAGTGGTATCAATTTCAATTTTCCAATTTTGTCTAGCAATACGAGGCTGCATAACAATAGGATGCGTACCCGTAAATTTTTCGAGTGAATCGTAGGCCGTAAAATCCCAGTGCTGGTTGTCTTTTAAAATTTCGGCGAGCTCTGCATCCGAATGCCAAAGTGCACTAAAGTTTTGTACTTTTTTTGCCATTTGCGCAGGACTTTTAACCCATCCATAATGATAAACACTTGCTGCTACCTTCTTTACATCAATTTTAGTTGTGCCTTTTCTAAATCCTTGTGCGTCTTTGTATGCAGTAATTTCTTTTTTATTTCTAATAACGCGCACTTCTTTATTGTACCATTTTCTACTATCACCCACATAATCATACGTACCATAAAAATGTACATAATCAAAAAGTAGTCCTTCTACACGTGTATCATTTTTATATTGTTCGCATGCCGCTTTTATAGCAGCGTGGTATTTTTCATGCACCACTTCATCGCCCTGAATATAAAAAGCCCAAGTACTGTTTGGATCGATGAGTGCAAACGCTTTATTGGTTTCTACGGCTAACACAGCACCGCCTTTTCTTAGATTAGGATCCCACTCCGATTCGTAAATTTTTATTTTTGAATCACCGATCGAGCGCATGAGTCCAAGGGTGTCGTCTTCAGATTTTCCGACAAGTACAATCATTTCGTCTACCACAGGTAAAATAGAAGTAATCGCTTCCACAATGGGATAGTCATTGATAACTGCATTTTTAATAATGGTAAAGCCACTAATTTTCATGGCTACAAAGTAACCGTGAAATTGCAGGCTATCCAAGTAAATAGTGCAGCAAGCTAGACAAAAGCATTATTTTTGAACCTGGTACATACCAATGCCTCATTTATGGAAAGAACCCTCTGCTTTGATTTTGGTAACAGCCGGCTTAAATGTGCTGTTTTTGAAGGTCGAGACCTACAGCAAACCATTCATTTAACCGATGATTCGGTGGAAAGCATCAACGAACTGCTCCAAAACCACCATCCTACTAAAATTATTTTATCCTCTGTGATCAATCACCGCGAGGGGCTGGAAGCGCAGCTAGGGGCCGCCGCCAAATTTCATATGCTAGGTCATGCCAGCAAACTACCCATTACCACGCCGGTTGGGAAGCCAGAAACCATTGGAGCCGACAGGCTAGCCATTTGTTCGGCGGCTGTAGACCTATTTGGAGGCCAACACAACCTAGCCATTGGTTTAGGAACCTGCATTACCTACAATTTTACCAATAAATACCACGAATTTTTAGGGGGAAGCATCTCGCCGGGCATGAACATGCGCTTTAGGGCCATGCACGAGCAAACCGCCCTTTTACCCCTTATTGAGGCCCAAAACCAGTTCCCACTGATAGGATATGACACCAAAACCAACCTGCTTTCGGGGGTAATATTGGGTATGGCCAAAGAAATTGATGGTATAATTGAGGCATACGCCGAAAAATACAGCAACTTTAACGTGCTATTAACCGGGGGTGATATGCCTTATTTTGTACCACACTTAAAAAACAGGATATTTGCCGACCCTAACTTAATATTTAAAGGCCTTTATGCGATCAGTGAGTTTAATAATGGGTAGGTTTTTCCTGCCAATGCTAATTACCGGATGTTTCTTTTTGAATGCGAAGGCACAAGAAAATTCTCCTTTTACTAGGTATGGACTCGGTGATGTATCACCAGGAAGCCATTCTATTAGTAGATCGATGGGTGGCCTTACCGCAGCCTACGCAGATGGTCAGGTAAACAATGTTGGACAAGCCATCAATTTTGGCAATCCAGCTACCTATGGAAGTTTTTTTATGGTGTCTTATGATTTAGGTTTAACCATCGATTCTAGAACCTTAAGAAGTGCAAATCCTTCCGATAAATTTACTTCGAATAATTTTTATCCAACCTATGTTGCCTTTGGTGCACCCATCAAAAGCAAAAAAAACTTGGGCTTTGCTTTTGGATTAAGACCTGCAAGTAAAATAAATTACTCGGTGGTGGAGCGTTCAAGAATTGCAAACGATAGTTTGGGAACTGTTTACGAAGGAAGTGGTGGACTCAACCAATTATTTGTAGGTCTTGGAAAAAAATGGAAAGGACTTAGTGTAGGTTTTAATACCGGATATAATTTTGGAAGAAGAGAAATTTCAACTAAAAAAACTTTCTTAAACGACACTGTATTTTATTATCAATCCAACTCTGCAAGCATCAGTAATTTTGGTGGTGCCTTTTTACACGGTGGTTTTCAATATGATTTTGTAGTTGCCGAGTCGGTAAACAGCTTAACCAAAGTAACCAACAAATATTGGGTAAGACTTGGTGCAACAGCTACCATGAGTCAGCAATTAAAAGCTACACAAACCACTACCAGAGAGACTTTCACGCAATCACAAACGGGTGATATCACAATCGATAGTATTTATAAGGTTGTTGATTTACCTGGCACCATAGAAATTCCTGCAACTTACACAGCAGGTATTACACTTCATAAAACAGCTAGTAACAACAGGGGGTTATTTGAACTTTGGTCACTTGGTGCCGAATATACAAGTACGCAGTGGACTAAATATAGATACTACAATCAAGCCGATAAACTAGTAGATAGTTGGCAGTTTAGAGTAGGTGCTCAGTTTTGTCCTGATCCTGTTACCGGTAGAAATTATTGGAGTAATGTAAATTATCGTGCTGGATTTTTTGTAGGCGAAGATTATGTAAATCCGGATGGCAATGGTTTAAAACAATTTGGATTTTCGATGGGCATGGGACTTCCCATTAAAAAATGGAACGCCTATGACAGACAGTTTACCGTTCTTAATACCACAGTGCAATTTGGAAAAAGAGGATCTAACGTAAATAATTTTACAGAGAGCTTTGCTCAATTTACAATTGGCTTTAGTTTAAGTGATCTTTGGTTCCAGAAACGTAAATATGATTAATCATAACGCACATAAAATTTGTAATCTAGCAGCCATATTTATTGGCTGCTTTTTTATGCTTTCCTGCGAAAATGATGTGAACGCTGTAAAGGAATTGGGTGCTAAAACAACGAGCATCGAAGAAGGGATACAAATAGAAAGTTACCTGAGCAATGAAGGAAAAATAAGTGCCAAATTAACGGCGCCATTACTGCTTCGTTACCAAGGAGACAGTGCCCGAAAAGCAGAATTTCCAAAGTCATTACACGTTGATTTTTTTGATGATAGCCTCAAATTGGAGAGTAAACTTGACGCCAAATACGGCCGATACCTCGAAAATGAGCGAAAAGTTTACCTCAGAGACAGTGTTGTGGTGTTTAATTTAAAAGGAGACACTCTTTTTTGTAAAGAACTCTATTGGGACCAGGGCACAGAGCAGTTTTTTACCGATAAAGAGGTAACGCTGGTGCAAACTTACCCTTACAAGCAAAAAGGGAAGTATGCCAATGGGTTTACATCCAACCAAAATCTTACGAATATTGTTTTCTTTACAGTACTACCTGGCAGCTATGCCGTTTTACCAGATAGCGTGTTATCAAAATAATTTTGAACTAAAATTACGATCATGGAATATAGAAGAATGGGCCGCACCGGTTTACAACTCAGTGCCTTAAGTTTAGGAAGTTGGGTAACCTTTCACAAACAAATTGAAGACAATACCGCCGACACATTAATGGGTATGGCATATGATGCGGGCATCAATTTTTTTGACAACGCAGAAGGTTATGCTTTTGGTGAAAGTGAAAAAATGATGGGGCGTGTATTACAACAAAAAAATTGGGACCGTACGTCGTATACACTTTCCTCGAAAGTATTTTTTGGTTGGAGAAAAAACAATAAACCCAATCAAACTGGACTTAGTCGCAAACACATCATAGAAGCCTGTCACGAGGCTTTGGGGCGTTTACAAACAGATTATTTAGACCTCTATTTTTGTCACAGACCCGATCAAAATGTGCCCATCGAAGAAGTGGTTTGGACGATGCACAATTTAATTACGCAGGGTAAAGTATTGTACTGGGGAACCTCGCAGTGGAGTGCTGCAGAAATTATGGAAGCACACCGTGTTGCAGATCAGCATCATTTAATTGGACCTACTGTGGAGCAACCGCAATACAATATGTTTGAGCGTTTTAAAATGGAGCAGGATTATTTACCGGTGTTTAAAAACAAAGGTTTAGGCACTACCATTTGGAGCCCACTAGGTGCTGGTTTTTTAACGGGTAAATACAACGAAGGAATCCCTACAGATAGTAGATTGTCCTTAGAAGGTTTTGACTGGCTTAAAGAACGCTGGGTACAAGAGGGGAAAATTGAAAAAGTAAAAAGTTTAAGCGGTTTAGCCGCCGAACTAGGCATTAGCATGGCAGCAATGGCTATTGCGTGGACTCTCAAAAATCCAAATGTGACCACCACCATTTTGGGAGCCACCAAAGCCACTCAATTAACGGAAAACTTGAAAGCCTTAGACGCGCAAAAGCTACTAACAACAGAGGTTATGGAGCGTATTGATGCTATTTTAGGGAATAAGCCATTTCTGGATTTAGCATAATATTCTGTGTATATTTACGTTTGTCTATAAGACTATGGCAGATCAACTTTATACCATTATTTGGATTGTAGTATCCCTTATTTTAATTGGCTTTTTTGCTGGTTACGAAATTGCATTTATTAGTGCGAACAGGCTTAGTATTGAGCTCAAAAAAAAGCAAGGACTTAGAAGCGGCATCATCCTCTCTAATTTTATGGAGAGTCCGGCAAAATTTATTGGGACTTGTTTAATTGGTCTGAACATTGTACTGGTTATTTACGGCCTTTTATTTACCTCGTTTTTAAAAGGCATTGCATGGAATCCGCTCGAGGTAGAAAACGAATACCTCAAACTTGTTATTGATACCATCATCTCTACTTTTGTTGTACTTGTTTTTGGAGAATTTATTCCGAAAGCAATTTTTAAAGCACGCAACGATAAATTAATTGCATTTTTTGCACCCGTTGCACAGTTTTTTCATTCGTTGTTACAACCCCTTGCTAGTGTTTTTGTTTCCATTGCACAGTGGATATTAACCTATATTTTTAACGTGCGCGTGAACAATAAAAATGAAGCTTTTAGCAAAGTAGATCTCGAACATTTTTTTCAGCAAACCAAAGATCAGGACGAAGAAAACCAAGAATTAAATACCGAACTTTTTGAAAATGCACTAAGCCTTCCGCTCGTGAAAATCAGGCAGTGTCTGGTTCCTAGAACAGAGATAGAAGGTGCTGATATCCATACCAGCATTGAAGCATTGAAACAACAATTTATAAAAACACAGCTGAGTAAGCTGGTTATTTATGATGATAGTGTGGATTCTATTTTAGGATACGTTCATCAAATTGACCTTTTTAAAAAGCCTTCAACCATTCAAGAAATTTTACACCCTATCATTGCTGTTCCTGAAAGTATGTCTGCCACCGATCTGATCAATAAATTTACCAAAGAGCGTAAGAGTATTGCTTGGGTAGTAGATGAATTTGGTGGAACCGCAGGTATTGTTACGATGGAAGATGTACTAGAAGAAATTTTTGGTGAAATTAGAGATGAATACGACGTAGAAGAATTTGTAGAAAAGCAACTCGCCGCCGACGAATTTATTTTTAGTGGTCGACTAGAATTAGACTACCTCAAAGAAAAATACGAATTGGATTTTCCTGAAAATGATTCTGAAACACTTAGTGGCTATATCATCAATAAACACGAAGCCATTCCAAAGCAAAAAGAAACCATTATTGTAGACCACTACCAAATTGATGTTTTAACGGTAAGTGACACAAGAATTGAGATGGTAAAACTTAAAATCTTGCGTTAGAAACCCTAACTTTAGCCTCCCAAAAGGTCCCACAAATGGCATTATTTAATAGAAATAGAGGCGAAGAGAAGGCCGAAATGACTTTTATTGATCACCTCGAAGAATTGAGGCAGCATATCATAAGGTCTGTGATTGCTATTTTATTAATGGCCATCGTCATCTTTATTTACAGAGACTGGGTTTTTGACAATGTTATTACCGGGCCCATCAACCCAGATTTTATCAGTTACCGTTTACTTTGTGACTTTAGCCATTGGGCACATATGGGTGATGCACTTTGCATGCCTGCGGTTACTATTAATATGCAAACAACCACTTTTGGTGGTCAGTTTTTAAGTAGTATTTCGTTAGCGCTTATTGGTGGTATCCTAATTGCCTTCCCGTATATATTTTGGGAATTTTGGCGATTTATTAAGCCTGCATTAAAAGACAAAGAATTAAAAAACACCCGCTTCATTATTTTTTGGGTTTCATTTTTCTTTTTTACAGGAGCGGCCTTCGGTTATTTTTTACTAGGACCATTTACGTTTAACTTTTTAGGAAGTTTCACACTGGGTACCAAAGGTGTGCTTGAAACAAGACCTACGCTCACCGATTATTTAGACAACTTAACCAATCTCATACTTGGATGCGGTATTGCATTTGAGCTTCCTGTGCTCGCTTATATACTTACTAAAATTGGACTTATCACCCCTGTTTATCTAAGAAAAATTCGCAAATATGCGGTGGTGGTTATATTATTAGCGGCCGCCGTTATTACACCCAGTCCAGATTGGATGAGCCAGCTCATTGTGTTTCTTCCCTTGTTTGCTCTTTATGAATTAAGTATTTTAGTAGCCGCAAGGGTAACCAAGCAAAGAGTTAAGGAAGACGAAGAAGAGTGGAGTTAATCACATATCTTTCAAGCAAGTTTAATATTTTATATTATGAGTTTTGTTTTTGACGCATCTAAACCTATCGCTATTGGATCGGATCATGCTGGTTTTGAATACAAAGAAGCCATTAAAAAATGGTTGGTGCATAAAGGTTATCAGGTTCAGGATTTTGGTACCCCATCTCTAGATTCTGTAGACTATCCCGACTATGCGCATCCAACGGCAGCGAGCGTAGCGAGCGGTGAAAGTACTTTTGGTATTTTAATTTGCGGAAGCGCTAATGGTGTTGCCATGACTGCTAATAAGCACCAATCTATTAGAGCCGCACTATGCTGGCAAACAGATGTGGCCGCACTTACAAGACAACACAACGACGCCAATGTTATTTGTATCCCTGCAAGATTTGTTGCATTAGCACTTGCTGAACAAATGATTGAAGTATTTATGGAAACTGCTTTTGAAGGCGGTAGACATGCGGGTCGTGTTGGAAAAATTTCATGTTCTTAATTAATCAATAAAATCCTCTTATGAAAAAATTGATCTGGATCTTTTTTCCTTTGATGAGTACGCTTGCCTTTGCGCAAAAAGCGGATGACCTCACCAAATTTGGAAAAGTAATTACAGTTAATGGTCTTAAAGACAAACTTACTATTTTGGCAAGTGCCGAAATGGAAGGTCGTGAAACAGCTACCCCTGGACAAAAGCGTGCAGCTGCGTATATCGAAAGTGAATTTAAAAGAATGGGCTTACAGCCTGGTAATGGCGATAGCTACCAACAATTGTATCCCGTATACCAAGACGCACTCACTGAAAAAAAATTAGTGGTGAATGGTAAGAACATGGACTGGGATAAAGATTTTAATTTTTCAATGCAAACCATCGCAAGCGGTAATTTTAATTTTGGTAGCATTGTATTTGCAGGATACGGTATTGTAGATTCTGCTAAAGGCATTAATGACTACGCTAACCTTGATGTAAAAGGGAAAGTGGTTGTTGTTGTTGAAGGTTCAAGTGCAGGTATGCCTACCATGGGTGTTGGTGGAAGCCGTGCATTTAATGCAAACCCTGCATCTCCTGCAGCTAAAATGCGTGCAGCAAGTGCTAAAGGTGCTACTGGATTACTTTTTGTTTCTGCCGATTTTCCTAAAAAAATGGCTACTCAAGTAAAAGGTGGTATGTACCTCAAAAAAAATAATACACCTGGATTTTTAATGGTGAATATTTCTGCAGCTGTTGCAAGTTCTTTACTAGGTAGCACGGCAACTTTAAGTTTAAGTGATATTGCTGCTACTACTAAAGGTTCTTACAGCTCAGCCTTACAAATTGTTGCTACTAAAACAACTGAAAATTTAGAAAGCAGTAACGTAATTGGTATCATTCCAGGAACCGATAAAAAAGACGAGTACTTGTTTTTGACAGGTCACTATGATCATTTAGGTAAAAGAGGTGATGTGATTTACTATGGCGCCGATGATGATGGTTCTGGTACAGTAGGTGTTATGCAAATGGCAGAAGCTTTTGCAGCTGCTGCTAAAAAAGGAAAGTACCCACGTAGAACAGTTGTATTTATGGCTGTAAGTGGCGAAGAAAAGGGCCTTTGGGGTTCTGAATACTATTCAGAGCACCCTATTTTCCCTATGAATAAAACAACTGCCGATTTAAATACCGATATGATTGGTCGTGTAGATACAGAGCGTATGACCGCCGATACCTTAAATTATATTTATGTAATTGGTCATGATAAATTAAGCTCTGAATTACAAACCATCAATGAGGCTGCTAATAAAAAATCTGCTAACCTCGTGCTTGATTATAAGTTTGATGATCCTAACGATAAGAATAGAATTTACTACCGTAGCGATCATTATAACTTTGCTAGACTAGGTGTGCCTATTTTATTCTTTTATGATGGTATGCTTCAAGCAGACTACCACAAACCTACAGATACTGTAGATAAAATCAATTTCGAATTGATGCAAAAGAGAACCTTAATGGTATTCTATACTGCTTGCGAAATTGCAAACAGAGATGCGATGTTAAAAAGAGATATTCCTTTAACAATGCCTGCGCGTTAATACGCAGTTCTAATAACGCATAAAAAAAGCCCTCTGAAATTTCAGAGGGCTTTTTTTATATAAATTTTTGCAGTTACTACTGTCCTAAAATATAAGCGAAAATTAGTGGCACTACAATGGTAGCATCACTCTCTACAATAAATTTAGGCGTATTGATATCTAATTTACCCCAGGTAATTTTTTCGTTAGGAACCGCACCAGAGTATGATCCGTACGATGTTGTAGAATCACTGATCTGACAAAAATAACTCCAGAAAGGAACGTCATGCCATTCTAAATCTTGGTACATCATCGGTACTACGCAAATTGGGAAATCACCAGCAATACCACCACCTACTTGGAAAAATCCAACGCCTTTACCACCACTATTAGCACGGTACCATTCGGTAAGCATGATCATATATTCGATACCGTTTTTAACGGTGCTCGCTTTTAATTCATTTTTAATCACATAAGATGCAAAGATATTTCCGGTGGTGCTGTCTTCCCATCCTGGTACAACAATTGGAATATTTTTTTGAGCAGCTGCAACCATCCAGCTATTTTTTGGATCAATTTCATAATACTGCTCTAACTCTCCGCTCAGGATTACTTGGTATAAAAATTCGTGGGGAAAGTAACGCTCGCCTTTTGCTTCTGCATCTTTCCAAAACTTTACAATGTGTTTTTGCAAACGGCGAAACGCTTCTTCTTCTGGAATACAAGTATCGGTTACACGGTTGTAATGGTTCTCTAATAAATCCCACTCGTCTTGTGGTGTTAAGTCTCTATAATTTGGCACACGCTTGTAATGGCTATGCGCAACCAAGTTCATCACGTCTTCTTCGAGGTTGGCACCTGTACAGCTAATGATGGCAATTTTATCTTGACGAATCATTTCGGCAAGGCTAATACCTAATTCGGCGGTACTCATGGCGCCCGCTAAACTCACGAGCATTTTACCACCTTCTAATAAATGGGTTTCATAACCTTTTGCAGCATCAACTAATGCGGCCGCATTAAAATGGCGATATTGATGTTCTATAAACTGAGAAATAGGACCTTTTGTCATGGTATATAATTTGTGAGGGCAAAAGTAATTTTTTTAACCGGTTTTCTTTGTTGAAATTTGGGTTATGAGAGCCCTTTTTTTAGCCCTAGCGATGGTTGCGAGCATTTTTGTGAGCGCCCAACAAAAACCCTCCGATTTAGACAAGTCCCCCATGGATATGAGTTATTGGCCTGCTAACTTTCCCATGCTTAAATTAAGCGGTAAAGCCAAGGGTGAACCTATAGCCAGGGTCATTTATGGAAGACCTCAAAAAAATGGTCGTCCGCTCTTTGGTGATATTGTACAGTACAATACCATTTGGAGACTCGGTGCCAACGAAGCCACAGAAATTGAATTTTTTGTGCCCGTAAAAATTGCCGGAAAATTAGTACCAAAAGGACGCTATACGCTCTATGGTATTCCAAACGAACACAACTGGACACTCATTTTAAATACCGATAATTTTAGTTGGGGTAATTTTAGTTACAATGCTAAAAAAGATTTGTTACGAACCGAAGTTCCTGTAATAAAAACACTAGATAGCATCGACGCTTTTACACTTTATTTTGAAGAAACAAGTTTAGGTGCAGGACTTATTATTATGTGGGACCAAGTAAAAGTAATGTTGCCCATTTCATACGCTAAAGAAACCGTTACCAATAAAAAGAAATAAAATTATTATAATTGATTACTTATGAAACTAGCTACAAAATATATACACGCAGGTACAGAGCCCGACCCGTCAACCGGCGCTATCATGACGCCTATTTATCAAACCTCTACCTATGTACAAGAGGCCCCAGGCGTAAACAAAGGTTATGAGTATGCAAGAAGCCAAAACCCAACCAGGGCAGCCCTTGAGAGCGCTTTTGCAGAAATTGAAAATGGAAAATTTGGGCTCGCATTTAGTAGTGGTGTATCAGCAACAGACGCCGTTATTACTTTACTTGAACCAGGCGACGAAGTGATTGCAGCCAATGATATGTATGGTGGTACGTACAGGCTTTTCACTAAAATATTTGCTAAGTATAATATTGTATTTACTTATGTAGATACCACAGATATTACACAAATAGAAAAAGCGGTTTCTAGTAAAACAAAATTATTGTGGATTGAAACGCCTACTAATCCACTCATGAACATTACAGATATTGCAGCCGTGTCTGCAATTGCAAAAAAGAACAATATCTTACTTTGTGTAGACAATACTTTTGCGTCACCATATTTACAAAATCCATTAGACCTAGGCGCGGATATTGTGATGCACTCCGCTACTAAATATTTAGGCGGACACAGCGATGTGATACAAGGATGTCTTGTTATGAACGATGCAGCACTTCGTGATCAATTATATTTTATTCAAAAAAGTAGAGGTGCTGTGCCTGGCCCTATGGACTGCTTTTTAGTATTAAGGGGCATTAAAACATTACACCTACGTATGCAGCGCCACTGCGAAAATGGGGCTGCGATGGCGGCCTTTTTAAAGCAGCATTCAAAGGTTGAACGCGTTTACTGGTGCGGGTTTGAAGACCATCCGGGTTATAATGTTGCCAAAAAACAAATGCGTGGTTTTGGTGGCATGATGAGCTTTACTTTAAAAGATGACAGTGTAGAAAATGCGGTAAGGGTTTTATCTAGCACCAAGGTTTTTGCACTCGCCGAAAGTTTAGGTGGTGTAGAATCACTGATCAATCATCCAGCTTCAATGACGCACGCTTCTATTCCTAGAGAAGAACGCATTAAAAACGGACTCTCTGATAGTTTAATTAGACTGAGTGTGGGTGTAGAAGATATTGAAGATTTGATCGCCGATATCAATAACGCAATTGGATAATAGGATTATTTGAGCTGCGCTAATTTTTCTAGTGCGCGCTTTAGTGTTTCTTCTTTTTTTGCAAAACAAAAGCGGATTACTTTGTTGTCGGTTTTATTTTTATAAAACGCCGACACAGGTATGGTGGCAACGCCGTATTCCTGAATAAGTTTCATGGCAAAATCCGTGTCTGAGGCATCAGAAATAGTTGCGTAACTATAGCATTCAAAATAACTGCCACTAGACGGCAAACACTGTAATGGCGTAGCTTTCATAAGATCTCGAAAATAATCGCGCTTCACTTGCATTTGAGTACCAAGTTGTAAATAAGCATCTTTATTTTCCATGTAAGTAGCCATCGCTACTTGCTTTGGCGTATCTGCACAAAAGGCATTAAACTGATGTACTTTCCGGTAGGCTTCCATTAAACCTGTATCACCAATACAATAACCTAATTTCCATCCGGTGGCATGATAGGTTTTACCAAAAGAAAAACATACAAAACTACGTGCTAATAAATCGGGGTAACGCAGTATACTTTGATGTTCAATACCATCATAGATTAAATGCTCATATACTTCGTCACTCAAAATAATAATATCGGTACCCTCCACTATATTTCTCAACTGCTCAATATCATTTTTTGAAAGCACCGTTCCGGTAGGGTTGTGTGGTGAATTGATCATGATGCACTTAGTACGATCCGTTATTTTTTCACGCACCAAACCCCAAGGAATAGAATAGCTTGGAAACTGAAGCGGAATGGTTACAGCAACTGCTCCATTGATTTCAATATTTGGAATATAGCTGTCGTAACAAGGTTCAAACACAATCACTTCATCCCCTTTTTGCAAAATAGTAGTAAGAGCCGTGTAAATGGCATAGGTTCCACCTGGTGTCACAATAATATCAGTTCCCGCAGATACCTGGGTGCCATAAAGTGCGTGTACTTTGCTTACAATGGCCTCTCTAAGGGGTAAATAACCGTTTAAATGTGTGTACTGGTTATGGCCATTTCGCATAGCGGCAGTCACTAGCTCTACGAGATCTTGTGGCATGTCAAAATCAGGAAAACCCTGCCCTAAATTAATAGCGCCATGCTTTGCAGCAAGTTCACTCATCACTGTAAATATGCTGATGCCCGTACTTGGTAATTTAGAAGTAACCTGCATGTGCGAGGGATAAAAATTATAAAGCTAATTTGCTACCGAGCCTATTTAATTCGATCTCTGCAATTTTAGCGGTGTATTGCAGGTTCACCAAACGGTAGCCAGCATTTTCAAAACTCTGCTGTGCTTGACGCACTTCAATAATAGTTGCTTGAGCTAATTCAAATTTTTGCATCACCAAATCTAGAAGCTGACCAGACAAAGCATAGTTGTCGGCTTCTGTTTGCATCTGCGTAATGGCATTGGTGTAGGCATTAAATGTTTTAACAGCATTTGTTTCTAGTGTAAGTGCTAGATTTTCTTGTTGGATTTTAGCACTGCGTGTATTGATTGCAGCTACTTGTCCTTGACGCTTAAACACAGAACCATTGTACAATGGAACACTCAGGTTCACACCAAAAAATGGACCATAACTTTGGTTGAGTAAAATAAATCCTGCTGCACTTTTATTGCTATTTAAATTAAAGCCTGTTGTAGCTCTTAAAGATGGCATACGAAGTGCGGCCGTTTCTTTTTCGATAAGTTGATTGATGGTAATTTGTGTAGCAGCAGCTAAATAATCTGGATTGGAAGGCAGCGTTGCCTTGATGTTTTCTAAGGATAAGGTTTTATCAATTGCAATTTTATCATCTACTACAATAACTGAATCAGGCGATTGTACCATCGATTGTAATAGATCTGCTTTGCTTTGTTTGATAATTAAATATTGTGTTTCGAGTGCCTGCTTTTGCTGGTTTAAATCAAGCTTGGCCTGATAGATATCTGCATTATTGGCAAGTCCTGCTTCTTTTCTAGCCTCTAAAACGTCGAGTCTTTTTTGAAAAACCGCAATAGATTTTTGAATGGTTTTTAGAAGTTCCTGTTGACGCACCACTTCATAATAACGCACGCTAACGAGCGCCATGGTATTTTGAAGTTGCGCATTGAGTACATTTTTATTGAGTAACTCTAATTGTGCTAATCTTTTTTGCGTTGTTACAATACGGTTGCCATTGTATAATAACATACTTCCCGTAACACCTAGTTGTAAAATATTAGACCCTACATTGTTTCGTTGTGTGTTTCGATTGGCGTCCGGAAACTTTTGGTTGATCGAAATAATTTGTTCGTTATCGGAAGCGTTTAAATTAATGGTTGGTAGCGCCCCTGCAACGCCAGGATTGTTGTTGATATTACTAATCGCTAATTGGTTGCGAACTAGTTCAACATCATAACTATTTTTAAGCGCGATAGAAATGGCGTTATCTAACGTTAATTTTTGTTGCGCATTTACTTGTGAAACAGCGGCAACAATAAATAATACAAGAAGCCATTTTTTCATGTGTCCAGTTTTTATTTGATTAGCCAACGAGTGTTCCCACCTGCATACCTTCTACCACTTTTAATAAATTACCAGGCTTGTTCATGTCAAACACAATGATGGGTAATTTATTTTCCATACACAAAGTAAAGGCCGTCATGTCCATTACTTTTAAGTTTTTAGAAATACAATCTTGGAAACCAATGGTTTCAAATTTAGTTGCGGTAGGATCTTTTTCTGGATCGGCACTATACACACCATCTACACGTGTTCCTTTTAAAATAACATCGGCCTTCATTTCTATGGCACGCAGTGAACCCGCTGTATCGGTTGTGAAATAAGGGTTACCAGTACCTGCACCAAATATTACAACGCGTCCTTTTTCTAAATGTCTAAGTGCTTTGCGGCGGATATACGGCTCTGCAACCTGCTCCATATTAATCGCACTTTGAAGTCTTGTATACACGCCAATTTTTTCAAGCATCGCTTGCATGGCCATAGCGTTAATTACAGTAGCAAGCATACCCATATAATCTCCATGTGCGCGCTCAATGCCACTATCTGCTTCATTCATGCCCCTGTAAATATTACCACCGCCAATTACAATTGCTACTTGCACACCCAGGTCTACTACTTTTTTAATATCCTGCGCGTACTGTTCAATAATTTTTGGATTGAACGGATCGCCATTTCTTTGTTCACCTAATAAGGCTTCGCCTGATAATTTAAGTAGGATTCTTTTGTACTTAGGAAGCATAATGGGTCATTTATATATGCAAATAACCTCAATTTTTAGCCAAGTGCCAAAGAAAACCGGGGCAAAAAAATAGAGGCCCGTTAGGGCCTCTATATATAACTAGGTTGAAAAGGTATATTAACCTAAAGCTACACGCTTAAATTCTGTAACAACAACGTCGCCAGCAGATTTTAAGTAAGCTTCTACACTGATACCACCATCCTTAACAAAGGCTTGTGCTAAAAGGGTATTTTCTTTGAAGAAAGCATTTAATTTACCTTCTGCAATCTTAGCAACCATTTCGTCTGGTTTGCCAGCCATTTTAGGATCTTCCTTCATGGTATCAATGATAATTGCACGCTCCCTTTCGATGGTATCAGCAGGGATAGAGTTAGCATCTACTGCAAGTGGGTTCATTGCAGCAATTTGCATCGCAACGTCTTTACCAACTTCAGCAGCTTCTTTATTCAATCCTACTAATACGCCCATGCGGTTTGCACCATGGATATAAGATGCTACATAAGCAGCTTCAATTCTTTCAAATTTAGCAACACCAATTTTTTCACCGATAGAAGCTAATTTGTCGTTGATCATATCAGACACTTTAGCGCCGTTGATAACCACTTCGTTTAATTCTTCTGCAGATTTTACATTGTTTGCAACAGCAGCATCAGCAATGCTTTGCGCAAATGCAACGAACTCTGCATTTTTAGAAACGAAATCAGTTTCACAAGAAATACAAACAACAAAACCAGTTTTATTGTCTGCAGAAGTTTGTGCAATGATCACACCTTCTTTTGCTTCACGGTCGCTACGTTTTGCAGCCACTTTTTGACCTTGCTTACGTAACCAATCGATAGCCGCTTCAAAATCACCAGCAGATTCTGTTAATGCTTTACGGCAATCCATCATACCTGCGCCAGTTGCCTGACGAAGTTTATTAATATCTTGGGCTGTAATGTTTACAGTACTCATAAAAATTATTTTTTAGGCTTTATGAAAATTGGGCCACAAATCATTACCAACAGGTATTGAAGTGATGGCCCAATTGAATTGTATTTTATTTTCCAGCAGCAGGACGACGTGTTCCTGTTGTGGTACGACGCTTAGGAGCAGCACCATCAGCGCTAGCAGGTGCTCTGCGACCACCGCGACCAGCTTCAGCTTGTGCTTCAGCTTCTAGTCGACGTGCTTTTGCTTCGTTTTCGTTGTTTGATTCTTCAGACTCATCATCATCTTTAGATGCTTGACGCTCTGCTAAACCTTCTGCGATTGCAGCAACGATGTAGTTGGTAATGATAGCAATAGATTTAGTTGCATCATCATTTGCAGGTACTGCAAAATCAACTTTGTTAGGATCACAGTTGGTATCAACCATACCAAAAGTAGTAATGCCTAAACGCTTAGCTTCTGCAAGGGCAATATGTTCTACACCAATATCTACTAAGAAAAGTGCAGCTGGTAAACGGCCTAATTGCGCGATACCACCTAAAACTTTTTCCATTTTTTCTTTATCACGACTTAAAGTAAGACGCTCTTTTTTAGTTAAGCTTTCTGCGCTTCCGTCAGCTAACATTTTTTCAATGCTTTGCATCTTTTTAACGCTCTTACGAACAGTATTGAAGTTAGTAAGCATACCACCTAACCAACGCTCAGTAGCATAAGGCATGTTCACACGCTTTGCGCATTCGCTCACGATTTCTTTTGCCTGCTTTTTAGTAGCAACAAACATAATCTTCTTACCACTCTTTGCAATTTGCTTAACAGCGGCAGCAGCTTCTTGTAAGTGATCTACTGTTTTATTGAGGTCAATAATGTGAATACCTTTCTTCTCAGCAAAGATGTAAGGTAACATCTTAGGATTCCACTTCTTTTTGAGGTGACCAAAGTGTACGCCGGCCTCCAAAAGTTGTTGCTGTAATGAAGTATTATTTTCCATTGTATGATTGTATAATTTGTTAGAGTATAAGTTTGATTAACGTTTGCTGAACTGATAGCTTCTACGTGCTTTCTTGTGACCGAATTTCTTACGTTCAACACTACGTGGATCACGCTTCAATTGACCAGCTGCTTTTAAAGTAGGACGGAATTCAGGATTCATCTCTAATAAAGCACGAGCGATACCAAGCTTTGCAGCTTCGGCTTGACCTTTAAGGCCACCACCTTGTGCGTTAATTACGATGTCAAATTTGCCTAACACTTCTGCTGTCTTTAAAGGAGCTTCTACTTGGTTTTGCAAGTATACAAGTGGGAAATAAGCTTTATAGTCTTTGTCGTTTACAGTGATCTTACCATCACCCTTGCTAATAAATACACGGGTTACAGCTTCTTTACGGCGACCAACTGCGTTTTTTTGTTTTTCCATTTATGTTGGAATTAATGTTTTGTAATTGGTTTAGAATGTAAGTTCTTTTGGTTGCTGTGCGCTGTGTTGATGAGCTGCACCTGCATAAACAAATAACTTTTTGATCATCTTGCGACCCAAACGGTTTTTAGGTAACATACCTTTTACCGCTCTTTCCATAATTACTTCTGGACGACGCTTAATTAAATCTTCAGCAGCTTCTTCTTTTTTTCCACCTGGGAAACCAGAGAAGTTGATGTATTGTTTGTCATGAAATTTGTTACCAGTGAAAACAACTTTTTCGCAGTTAATCACAATAACATAATCGCCACAGTCTACGTGTGGAGTGTAATACGCTTTGTTCTTACCACGAAGAACAGCCGCGATTTTTGATGCAATACGTCCTACGGTTTGATTAGTACCGTCAACCACATACCAGTTGTGCTGAACAGTAGCCGCGTTTGCATGCTTGGTGGTGAAATGAAGTTTACTCATAATATTTAGTTTTAATGACCCAGCGCTATCCCGCTGGTTTTAAATGGACGGCAAAGGTGAGG
>JACCDN010190063.1_pt1 | contig 44872 bp, 40 predicted proteins | sample 7441691 | NCBI WGS metagenome assembly JACCDN01 (sample SAMN15323439, study PRJNA562643) | freshwater metagenome | isolation source: river surface water | place: USA:Blue River Watershed | collected 2017-08-16 | reverse complement strand
GGGCAGCAGGGGCAGCGGGCGCCGGGGGCGGCGGTGGTGCGGGTTTGGCCGGCGCGTCGCTGGGCGGCGCAACCGGTGCCGGCGTCACCGGGGTGGGTGCGGGCGTCGGTTGCGGTACCGGCTGTGGCGTCGGCTGCGGTACCGGTCTGGGCGGCTCGGGCTTGGGTTGGGGCTTGGGCGGTTCCGGCTTTGGCGGCTTCGGCGGTTCCGGTGCCGGCGGCAAGGGTTGCGGCGGGGTCGGTTGCAGCAGTTGCACCACCACGGTCGGCGGTTCTTTGTCCTGTTTCGGGGTTTCCAGCACGCCGGTCATCACCAGCGCGAGTACGGCCAGGTGCAGCGCGATGGCTGCGCCCACGGCGACACTGGATTGCCTGGAAATCATGGGGGATCGACCGCGATGCCGGATGCCGGGCTGCAGGGCTGCGCTCAGCGCAGGCCGAGCACGTCCTGCATGTCGTAGAGTCCGGTGCTCCGGTGCTGCAGGAAGCGTGCGGCGCGCAGGCTGCCATGCGCATAGGTGACGCGGCTGGACGACTTGTGCGTGATCTCGATGCGTTCGCCGATGCCGGCAAACAGCACGGTGTGGTCGCCGACGATGTCGCCGCCACGGATGGTCGCAAAGCCGATCGACGACGGGTCGCGCTCGCCGGTCACGCCTTCGCGGGCGAATACGCCCACATCCTTCAGATCGCGGCCCAGCGCCTGCGCGACGACTTCGCCCATCTTCAGTGCGGTGCCGGAGGGTGCATCGACCTTGTGCCGGTGATGCGCTTCGATGATTTCGATGTCATAGCCGTGCGAGAAGCTCTTCGCGGCCAGCTCCAGCAGTTTCATCGTCACGTTCACGCCCACGCTCATGTTCGGTGCGAACACGATTGCCGTCTTTTGTGCAGCGGCCGCGATCGCGGCCTTGCCGGCGTCATCGAAACCGGTGGTGCCGATGATCATCTTCACGCCATGCGCTGCGCAGTACTCGAGATGTTTCAGCGTGCCTTCCGGGCGTGTGAAGTCGATCAGGTAGTGCGCGTTCGAAAGACCCTTGGACAGGTCGGATTCGATGGTGATGCCGGCCGGCTTGCCGAGGAAGGCGGCAGCATCGCTGCCAATCGCGGGCGACGTCGGGATATCGAGCGCGCCGGCCAGCGCAGCGTCGGCATCGGCGACGATCGCCTCGATCAGCATGCGGCCCATGCGGCCGGAAGCGCCGGCGACGGCAATGTTCAGGGTGCTCATGGAAGGCGGGTCTCTGGGGGCTTGTTGTTCTGACCGGGCGCGCCGCTGCAGCGGCCGGGGCGGCGTGGTTGACTTGGGTGGATTGTCCGGCTTATCTGGGTTTGGCGATGCGCTGCAGATAGTCCTGCTCGTTCGGCAGTTCGCCGCCTTCGAAGTGCGACACGCGGCCGTCCTTGAAGAACACCGACACGTGGCTGCTGGTCACCTTGCCCTTGCCATCCTTGATGCGGAACGGGTAGTCCCAGCGGTTCGCATGGAATGCGTCATTGATCAGCGGTGTGCCCAGCACGAAGCGCACCTGCTCGGGCGTCATGCCGACGCGCAGCTGCGCGACCATTTCCTTCGATACGAAATTACCTTGCTGTACGTCCGGGCGGTAGATCGGCAATACGCCGAACAGCCGCGCCTTTTCTTCGGACTGCATCACGCCGGCCGCATCGGCCACCGGCTCGGCCTGCACATTCTTGCTGCCCGGCATGCTGATGCCGCTGCAGCCAGCCAGCAGGCAAGCGCCTGCCGTGACGATGCCCGCCATGCGCTGGCGCGGGAACGAAAGTAGGGACTGCAGGAACATGGTATGGAAGGTAGAATCGCGCTTGCGTCAAACCGCATATCATAAAGCAGTTCACGTTTTCGAATACGAAATCATGCCAAACACCACAGCCGACCTGAAGTCCAGCGGTTTGAAAGCCACGTTGCCGCGCCTGAAGATCCTCGAGATTTTCCAGAACAGTACCGTGCGCCACTTGTCGGCTGAAGATGTGTACAAGCTGCTGCTGGCAGAAAACCTCGATGTCGGTCTGGCAACGGTGTATCGGGTGTTGACCCAGTTCGAGCAGGCCGGCCTGCTGTCACGCAATCACTTTGAATCCGGCAAGGCCGTGTTCGAGCTGGAGCAGGGCTCACACCACGATCATCTGGTGTGCCTGGATTGCGGGCTGGTCGAGGAGTTCTTCGATGAGGAAATCGAGCAGCGTCAGCAGAAAATCGCCGCCGAGCGCGGCTTCAAGCTGGCCGAGCATGCGCTGGCCTTGTACGGCACCTGCAGCAAGCAGGATTGCCCGCACCGCAACCGATAAATTACGGATGTGACAGCGCGTTCGACAGCAGCCGCGCGGTGATGTCGACGATGGGAATCACGCGTTCGTAAGCCATCCGGGTCGGGCCGATCACGCCCAGCGTGCCAACGATGCGGCCATTCGCTTCATAGGGCGCGGTGACCACGCTCATTTCTTCCAGTGGCACCACCTGTGATTCGCCGCCGATGAAGATCTGCACCCCGGTGGCCTTGCTCGACGTGTCGAGCAGGGTCACCAGCGACGTCTTTTGCTCGAACAAGTCGAACATCTTGCGCAACGAGCTCATGTTCGACGACAGGTCTGTGACCGACAGCAGGTTGCGCTCGCCCGAGATAACCACTTCTTCGCTGGCCTCGGTCATCGCATCGCTGCCGGCTTCGACGGCGGCATGCATCAGTCGCATCATGTCATCGCGCAGTTGCCGCAGTTCGTCGGCCAGCTTCACGCGCACCGCATCAAACGACAGGCCCGCATAGTGCTGGTTGATGTAATTGGCGGCCTGCACCAGTTCGGCGGGCGTGTAATCGGTGTCGGTCAGCAGCAGCCGGTTTTGCACGTCGCCGTTCGGTGCGACGATCACCAGCAGGATGCGCTTCTCGGACAGGCGCAGGAATTCGATCTGCTGGAAGCTCATCTCGCGGCGCGGCGTCAGCACCACGCCGGCGAATTGCGACAGCGACGACAGCACCTGTGCGGCATTGGCAATGATCTTCTGCGACGAGCTGCCGCCCTGCAGCCGCGCCTCGACCGCACTTTCATCGATGCTCTGCACGGTCAGCAGGCTGTCGACGAACAAGCGGTAGCCGCGCGGTGTCGGGATGCGGCCGGCCGAGGTATGCGGGCTGGCGACCAGACCCAACTCTTCCAGGTCCGACATGATGTTGCGTATCGTCGCCGGCGACAGCTCCAGACCGGAGATCTTGGATAGCGCACGTGAGCCGACCGGCTGGCCGTCGGCAATATAACGTTCGACCAGGGCTTTGAGCAGGGTTTGTGCGCGGCTATCGAGTTGCATGTGAATTATTCTAGCTGGGGAAGCGCTAACAACGCCGCATTTTATGGCGAGCCAGTGCAGCGGTGCGACGCAGGCTACCCCCAAGCCAGTGGCTGGCCGCCATTTTTTCGCAGCGCAAGCCAGCGGTTTTGGCGCAATCCGTGCTTGCCTGGGGGCGCGTCTGATTCCAGACCATCACGCAATTATGGTCTAATCGGCGCCATGTCTGCTTCTCAGCACCACAACGCGACCGCCCACCCGTCTGCCAGAACGTCCGATACCTTGTCCGCGCCATCTGCCACCACCGCATCGAATGCGCCCGATGCGCCTAATTCGCTGAACGCGTCCAATGCATCCGATGCATTGGGCGCTGCGTGCGCCGCCCGTTACGACACCATCGCCATCATCGGCAAGCATGGTGACCCGGGCGCGACGGATTTGCTGCGCGAGCTGGCCGACTTCCTGGCCTCCCGCGGGCATCGCGTGGTGTTCGAAGCCGGCACCGCACCGGAGGTGCACCGCAGCGGCCTGGTGGCGCTGACGCCGGACCAGATCGGTACCGAGGCCGACCTTGCGATCGTGCTCGGTGGCGATGGCACGATGCTGGGCATCGCGCGTCGGCTGGCGCCGTTCGGCGTGCCACTGATCGGGGTGAACCAGGGGCGTCTGGGTTTCATGACCGACATCCCGTCCGAGCGCATGCTGCCGGTGCTGGCCGACATGTTGGATGGCAAGCTCGCGACCGAACAGCGCAGCCTGCTGCAGGGCATGGTCGAACGCCAGGGCGAGGTGATTTTTTCCGGCGCCGCGTTCAATGACATCGTCGTATCGCGCGGTGCCGGTGCCGGCATGGTCGAGCTGCGGGTCACGGTCGATGGCCATTTCATGTACAACCAGCGCTCCGACGGCCTGATTGTCGCCACGCCGACCGGTTCGACCGCGTATGCATTGTCGGCCGGTGGCCCCATCCTGCAGCCCGACCTCGGCGGCATCGTGATGGTGCCGATTGCGCCGCATGCGCTGTCGAACCGCCCGATCGTGTTGTCGGACAACCGCGAGATCGTGATCGAGCTGGCCAGCGGCCGCGACTGCAGCGTGAACTTCGACATGCAGGCGCTGACCTCGTTGCAGCGACACGACCGTGTGATCGTGCGGCGTGACAGCCACACCGTCACCTTCCTGCATCCACAAGGCTGGAGCTATTACGACACGCTGCGCGAAAAGCTGCACTGGAATGAATACCCGTCCGTTATCGGATGATGCAACTGACACGCGAACTGCCCGATGGCACATAACCGAAACCCCAAGCTGATACGACAAGCGCTCTGCCCGAATCGTCCCGCCACCCACCATGCTGCGTACCCTCGCCATTCGTGATTTCGTGATCGTTGATGCGATCGAACTCGACCTGTCCGCCGGTTTTACCGTCTTCACTGGCGAAACCGGTGCCGGCAAATCCATCCTGATCGATGCGCTGTCGCTGGCGCTCGGCGGACGGGCCGATGCCAGCGTGGTGCGCGAAGGCGCGGCGAAAGCCGACATCAGCGCCGAGTTTGCCGGCGCCTTCGGTGCCGATGCGCATCCGGCACTGGCCGCATGGCTGGACGCCAATGCGTTCGAGCCGGACGACGGCGTGCTGATGTTGCGCCGGGTCATCGACAATGGCGGCCGCTCGAAAGCCTTCATCAATGGCGTCACCGCCACCGTCGCACAGCTGCGTGAACTGGGCGAACTGCTGGTCGACATCCACGGCCAGCATGCGCATCAGTCGCTGCTGAAGGCTGATGCGCAGCGGCAGTTGCTCGATGCGCACGCCGGCTTGCACGATGAGGTCAAAGCTGTAGCGACGGCCTATCGCAGCTGGCGCGCACTGGCGAAGCAGCGCGAGGAATTCGAGCGCGATGCAAAAAATGTGCTGATGGAGCGTGAGCGCCTTGAATGGCAGGTCAGTGAACTGGAAAAGCTCGCCGCGCGCCCCGGTGAATGGGCCGAGGTCAGCAATGAGCACAGCCGCCTGTCGCATGCCGCCGCGCTGATCGAAGGCGCGCAGCAGGCGCTGACCCTGCTCGACGAAGATGACAGCGCGCCGATGCTGTCGCAGCTGACGACGATAGAGCAAAAGCTGAACAAGCTGGCCGACATCGATGACAAGCTCAAGCCCGTGCTCGAAGCGCTGGAACCGGCGCGCATACAGCTGCAGGAAGCGGTGTATGCGCTGCACGATTATCTGGGCCGTATCGAGCTCGACCCGGAGCGACTACGCACGGTTGAGGCGCGGATGGAAGCGCTGCACTCCGCGTCTCGCAAGTTCCACGTGATGCCGGACGACCTTCCGCAGGAATACCAGGCCCTGTGCGAGCGTTTGCAACAGCTGGCCGATGCGACTGACCTGGATGCGATGCGCGAGCAGGAAGCGAGGCTGTTCGATGCGTACCAAGGGCTGGCCAACAAACTGTCGAAGGCGCGCGCGAAGGCAGCGAAGTCGCTGTCGACTGCGGTCACCGCCGCGATGCAGGAGCTGTCGATGGCCGGCGGCCGTTTCGACATCGCGCTGCAGGCAGCGGAGCCGGCCGCGCACGGCGTCGAGCAGGTCGAGTTCCTGGTGGCCGGCCATGCCGGCACCACGCCGCGCCCGCTGGCCAAGGTCGCATCCGGTGGTGAACTGGCGCGCATTGCGCTGGCCATTTCCGTGATCGCCTCCAGCGCCACCGCGACGCCGACACTGATCTTCGATGAAGTCGACAGCGGCATCGGTGGCGGTGTTGCCGAAGTGGTCGGCCGCCTGCTGAAAAAGCTCGGGCAGGACCGGCAGGTGCTGTGCGTGACCCATTTGCCGCAAGTGGCCAGCCAGGCCACGCAGCACTTCCAGGTCAGCAAAGGCACCGTGGCCGACGGCCGTACCGTGTCGCGCATCGCGCCGCTGGGCGCGTCTGAGCGCGTCGAGGAAATTGCGCGTATGCTCGGCGGTCTTGAGATCACGGCGACCACGCGCAAGCATGCGCGCGAATTGCTGGCTTCGTGAGGCTGGCAGACGCACGGTCTCGTGCGCTTCCAACGACACCGGATCCCGGCCTGCGCCGGGATGACCCGCATGTGAGCCCGTGCTCTGATTGCATCATTGCGACGCGGGCCGGAATCCACAGACTTTGATCACGCGCCGCCAGCGCGATGGATCTGACAATAACGAAAGGCTTGCTTCATGGGCTTCAACAAGGAACCGGCTTACCGTCACGGTACGGTCAGCCAGACGGCGGTCGTGCTGGCCAACCTCGGCACGCCGGACGCGCCGACACCGGCAGCGGTACGCAGCTACCTGAAACAATTCCTGTCCGACCAGCGTGTGGTTGAGATTCCGCGCGCGGTCTGGTGGTTCATCCTGAACGGCATCATCCTGCCTTTGCGTTCGCGACAGTCGGCGCACAAGTACGCATCGATCTGGACCGCCGAAGGTTCGCCGCTGAAAGTGCATACCGAAAAGCAGGCGCAAGCCTTGCAGCAGCTGCTGCACGAGCGTGGCCATGCCGTGCGTGTGGTGTATGCGATGCGTTACGGGAACCCGAGCCTGCCGTCGGTGCTTGACCAGTTGAAGGCCGAAGGCATCGACCGCATCCTGGTCCTGCCCGCGTATCCGCAGTATTCGGGCACGACCACCGCATCGGTATTTGATGACCTGTTTGCGCACCTGATTGCGATCCGCAACATGCCCGAGCTGCGACTGATCAAGCACTACCATGATGACCCGGGCTACATCGATGCGCTGGCATCCAGCGTGCGTACGCACTGGGCGCAGCATGGCCGTCCGGACAAACTGGTGATGAGCTTCCATGGCGTGCCCAAGCGCACGCTGCTGCTCGGCGACCCTTACCACTGCGAGTGCTACAAGACCGGCCGTCTGCTGGCTGAAAAGCTCGGCCTCACGAAAGACCAGTACCTCGTCACGTTCCAGTCGCGTTTTGGCAAGGCCGAATGGTTGCAGCCCTACACCGCGCCGACGCTGGAGCAGCTGGCAAAGGACGGCGTCGGTCGGGTCGATGTGATGTGCCCGGGCTTCACCTCCGATTGCCTGGAGACGCTGGAAGAGATCGCCATGGAAGCGAAGGAAGATTTCCTCGCAGCCGGTGGCAAGGCGTTCCACTACATTCCCTGCCTCAACAGCGACCCGCAATGGATCGCCGCGATGGCGGGCCTGGTCGAGCAGCATGCCGGTGGCTGGCCGTTGTCGGGCAGCCCGGCTGCCGTGGCGGCGCGTCGCGCCGACGCCGACACCAGCCGCCGTGAGGCACTGGCCCTCGGCTCTGCGGACTGAGCGCCCCGGGTTCGGCCGTCCGGCCGGACCCGCCCCTTCCCGAAGATTTTTGCGGCTTTTTCCTTGAAAAGCCCGCTTCCATCCCCATATCTTGCGCATTGTTTTTGCAAGTCATTAAATTTTCTGGAGATTTTATGAGCCAAGGCGAGAATCGCCCGAACGACGACGCGCAGCCCGCAGCCGACGCAGCCGCCCCGGCGGCTGCAGCGTCGCAGGCTGCCGCTGCTGCTGCGGATAGCGCAGCTCACGCTGCCGGTGCCCATGCCAATGCTGACGCCCAGCCGGACCTCGCCGCACAGCTGGCCGACGCGCAAGCGAAGCTGGCCGAGATGCAGGATGCCTTCCTGCGTGCGAAGGCCGATATGGAAAACACCCGCCGCCGTGCGCAGGAAGACATTGCGAAGGCCCACAAGTTTGCGGTGGAGTCGTTTGCCGAGGCGCTGCTGCCCGTCAAGGACAGCCTGGAAATGGCGCTGAAGGTCGAGACGCCGTCGATCGAGTCGCTGAAAGAGGGCGTGGACATGACGCTGAAGCAGCTGTCATCGGCGTTTGAAAAAAACCGGCTGCTGGAAGTCAACCCGCAGCAGGGCGAAAAGCTGGACCCGATGAAGCATCAGGCGATCTCGATGGTGCCGGCCGAGCAAGAGGCGAACACCATCGTTACCGTGCTGCAGAAGGGCTACATGATCGCCGACCGCCTGTTGCGGCCGGCGCTGGTCACGGTATCGCAGTAACGCAGCAAGGCCGGCCGGCGCGCTTGAAAAGCAGTCGCGCCGCCGCATATCGGTAACAGTCACGTATCAAAGCAGGTGCGGGGCCCGATACCACGGGTCCGGCAAGCCGAACGAATTTTCAGAGTCAAGCAAAGAGGGAATACATCATGGGCAAGATCATTGGCATCGACCTCGGGACCACCAACTCCTGCGTCGCCATCATGGAAGGCGGCCAGCCCAAGGTCATCGAAAACTCCGAGGGCGCGCGCACCACGCCGTCCATCATCGCGTATCAGGAAGATGGCGAGATCCTGATCGGTGCGCCGGCCAAGCGCCAGGCGGTCACCAACCCGAAGAACACGTTGTTTGCGGTGAAGCGCCTGATCGGCCGCAAGTTCGAAGAAAAGGAAGTGCAGAAGGACATCAGCCTGATGCCCTACGAAATCGCGAAAGCCGACAATGGTGATGCCTGGGTCGGTGTGCGTGACAAGAAACTGGCACCGCCGCAGATCTCCGCCGAAGTGCTGCGCAAGATGAAAAAGACGGCCGAAGATTACCTCGGCGAAGAAGTGACCGAAGCCGTCATCACCGTACCGGCATACTTCAACGATGCGCAGCGCCAGGCAACCAAGGATGCCGGCCGTATCGCGGGCCTGGACGTGAAGCGCATCATCAACGAGCCGACCGCCGCTGCGCTCGCGTTCGGCCTCGACAAGTCGGGCAAGGGCGACCGCAAGATCGCCGTCTATGACCTCGGCGGCGGTACCTTCGACGTCTCGATCATCGAGATCGCCGATGTCGACGGCGAGATGCAGTTCGAAGTGCTGTCGACCAATGGCGACACCTTCCTCGGCGGTGAAGACTTCGACCAGCGCCTGATCGATTACATCATCGAAGAATTCAAGAAGATCAATGGCGTCGACCTGTCCAAGGACCCGATTGCGCTGCAGCGTATCAAGGCCTCGGCCGAGCGCGCAAAGATCGAGTTGTCCTCGTCGCAGCAGACCGAGATCAACGAGCCCTACATCGCGATGGCCAACGGCGCACCGATGCACCTGAACCTGAAGATCACGCGCGCCAAGCTCGAAGCACTGGTCGAGGAACTGATCGCGAAGACCATCGAACCCTGCCGCACTGCGATCAATGATGCCGGCGTGAAGGTGTCCGACATTGACGACATCATCCTGGTCGGCGGCATGACCCGCATGCCGAAGGTGCAGGAAAAGGTGAAGGAGTTCTTCGGCAAGGAGCCGCGCAAGGACGTGAACCCGGATGAAGCCGTGGCTGTTGGTGCGGCGATCCAGGGTTCGGTGCTGTCGGGCGACCGCAAGGACTTGCTGCTGCTCGACGTCACCCCGCTGTCGCTGGGTATCGAAACCCTGGGCGGCGTGATGACCAAGATGATCAAGAAGAACACCACGATCCCGACCAAGTTCAGCCAGGTGTTCTCGACCGCCGAGGATAATCAGCCGGCGGTCACGATCAAGGTGTTCCAGGGTGAGCGCGAAATGGCTGCCGGTAACAAGGGCCTCGGCGAGTTCAACCTCGAAGGCATCCCGCCGTCGCCGCGCGGCACGCCGCAGATCGAAGTCACCTTCGACATCGACGCCAACGGCATCCTGCATGTGGGTGCGAAAGACAAGGCGACCGGCAAGGAAAACAAGATCACGATCAAGGCCAACTCGGGCCTGACCGAGGACGAGATCCAGCGCATGGTGCGCGACGCCGAAGCCAATGCGGCCGAGGATGCGCGCCTGAAGGAATTGGCCGAGGCACACAACCGGGGTGATGCACTGGTGCATTCGACTCGCAAGGCGCTCGGCGAGCACGGCGACAAGCTCGACGCCGGCGAGAAGGAAAAGATCGAAGCCGCGATCAAAGACCTGGAAGAGGCGCTGAAAGGCACCGACAAGGCCGCGATCGATGCGAAAGTGGAAGCGCTGTCGACCGCTGCGCAAAAGCTCGGCGAGAAGATGTATGCCGACATGCAGGCGCAGCAAGCGGCAGCCGGCGGTGCGGCCGGTGCCGGTGCCGGCGAGGCTGCAGGGGCCGGTGCAGAGGCTTCGGCCAAGCCAGCCGATGATGATGTGGTCGACGCCGACTTCAAAGAAGTGAAAGACAAGTAAGCGACGGAACGCGGGTCTGCATCGTGATGGTTGCCGGCCTGCGTTGTTTTGCGCGGCGATGCCGCGCGGTACTTACCGGGCCGGAGCGGCGTTTTCCCTCCTGCCCGGTTTTTTGCTTGAGGAAGGCGGCAGGCGTGTCGTGCAGGGCGTAAGCCTGGCGGGACAGCAGGGGATGGCCGCCAGCGATTTTCCCGGCACACAGCAGCAAGCAGTCAGGACACCTGAAGATGGCAAAGCGTGATTTTTACGAAATACTCGGCGTAGCGAAAAATGCCTCGGATGACGAGATCAAGAAGGCGTATCGCAAGCTGGCGATGAAATTCCATCCGGACCGCAATCCGGACAGCAAGCAGGCCGAGGACAAATTCAAGGAGGCGAAGGAAGCCTACGAGATGCTGTCCGACCCGCAAAAGCGCGAAGCCTATGATCGCTTCGGTCATGCCGGCGTCGATCCGAACATGGGTGGCGCTGGCGGTGCCGGCGGATTCGCGGGCGGTGGTTTTGGCGATGCGTTCGGCGACATCTTTGGCGATATTTTCGGTGGGGGTGCGCGCCAGCGTGGCGGCCCGCAGGTCTATCGTGGCGCCGACCTGCGCTACAACCTCGACATTTCGCTCGAACAGGCAGCCCATGGATTCGACACCACGATACGCGTGCCTTCGTGGGACGAGTGCGACACCTGCCATGGTTCGGGCGCGAAGCCCGGCACCTCGCCGACCACCTGCGGCACCTGCGGCGGCCATGGGCAGGTACGCATGCAGCAGGGCTTTTTCAGCATCCAGCAAACCTGCCCGAAGTGCCATGGCACCGGCAAGGTGATCCCCGATCCCTGCACCAGCTGCGGCGGCTCGGGTCGCACCAAGCGCAACAAAACGCTGGAAGTGAAGATCCCGGCCGGTATCGATGACGGCATGCGCATTCGTTCGACCGGCAACGGCGAACCCGGCATGAATGGCGGACCGCCGGGTGACTTGTATGTCGAGATTCACATCAAGCAGCACGCAGTGTTCCAGCGCGATGGCGATGACCTGCATTGCGAAATGCCGATCTCGTTTGCGAAGGCGGCACTGGGTGGTGACATCGAGGTCCCGACCTTGTCCGGCAAGGTGTCGTTCAGCGTGCCCGAAGGTACGCAGACCGGCAAGACCTTCCGCTTGCGTGGCAAGGGCATCAAGGGTGTGCGTTCGGGCTTCCCCGGCGACCTGTTCTGCCATGTGCTGGTCGAAACGCCGGTCAAGCTCACCGACAGGCAAAAGGATTTGCTTCGCGAGTTCGAAACACTGACCGCTGCCGGTGGTGCAAAGCACAGCCCGCAGAGCAAGTCGTGGATGGACAAAGTGAAGGAATTCTTCGAGTAATCGCTTCAACCCGCAACGCGGCGCCCATGTTGGGAGCGTCGCTTGAACAACGCCGGCCATCGTGCCGGCGTTTTGCTTTTTGTCCGGTGTGCAGTCGATGTAATCGCTCGTAGCACAGCAATATTCGAAAGATTCATGATGCGTTGAATATTTGCATTGAACGGCAGGCTCGCGCGTTGCCGGCGATAGAATTTTTTCATCGTCTCTTTTCACCCCATTCATGTCTGTGCGCGATGCGATGTCGCGTCGTCTCCGGCATGCGGTGCCCGCCATGTCCTACCCCATCGTGATGAACCGCGTGCTCGAGCGTATCCACGCCTATCTGGCCGGAAAGCGCAACAGTGAACTTGAACAATCGCTGATACGCATCGTCATCGGCAGCCTGCTGCTGTATTACTTCACGCAGCAAGGTGCATCAAGGCCAGGGTCGGTGGCAAGCCTGCATCCGGATTTGCTGCTGGCGGTCGCGATTTTCATCGGATTGTCATTGCTGTTGACGGTATCGGTACTGGTGGCGCCGGGGGAATATCCGCTACGACGCACTGCTGCGATCCTGCTTGATACTGGCACGCTGACCTATATCTTCCTGATCGGTGAAGGGCATGCAGCGCCGCTGTTCTTCCTGTACCTGTGGATCATCATCGGCTACGGATTCCGTTTCGGCCAGCGCTACCTGTTCATTTCGCTGGTATCGGCGCTGATCGGCTTCGGTCTGGTCATCAGTCAGGTCGCGTACTGGCGCTCGGAGACCGGTATCGCCATCGGTTTGTGGATAGGCATGCTGCTGTTGTCCTTGTATTTCAGTGTGCTCGTCGGCCGCCTGTACCACGCGCTGCAGCAATCTGAAATCGCGAATGCGGCAAAGCGCCAGTTCATCTGCGCGGTCAGTCATGAGTTGCGCACCCCATTGAATGCCATCATTGGCATGGTTGACCTGTTGAAGAGCACACGCATCGATCGCGAACAGGCCGACATGCTGGATACGATGACGACAACCTCGCAATTGATGCTGTCGCAGATCGAAGATGTGCTGGACTTTTCCAAGATCGAGGCCGGCAAGATGTCGCTCGAGCAGGTCGATTTCGATTTGTATCAGCTGGCACAAGGCATCTTGTCAGTGTTCCGATACCGGATCGATCCGACGACCATCGCGCTGACCAGCCATATCGATGCGCGTATTCCTGTCACCGTGCGCGGTGACCCGCATCACCTGCGGCAGATCCTGGTCAACTTGCTTGGCAATGCGGTGAAGTTTACGGAGCAGGGCACGATACGCTTGCGTATCGAATACCTCGGGAGGCCCGATACGGCAGCAGACCTGGCAGCAGGTAGTTTGTCCGGCGCGACCGACAGTGCGGTGACGACTGCGGACGTCTGCACGACGAAGGAAGCGGACAAGGGTATGACCGACGGCGCCATCCAGCTGCGTTTCTCGGTCACCGATACCGGCATCGGCATTCCGGCCAGTGCGCATGCGCGCATCTTTGACAGTTTTACGCAAGCTACGGCAGCGACTGCACGCCATTACGGTGGCACCGGCCTCGGCACCACGATCTGCAAGCAGTTGGTCGAGTTGATGGGGGGTGAAATCGGCTTCAGCAGCGAGGAAGGCCGGGGCAGCGAATTCTGGTTCGTGATCACGCTGAGCCCGGCCGCCGGCGGCGACCGTTACCCGCAAGGGAGCCCGGAGGTCGGGAGCCTGCTGCTGGCAGGCGTTGATGCCCGACCCGCAATGCGGGCAGACCTGATTGAACAGGCGGAGGCATTCGCATCGCAGCTCGCGCAGGTCAGCAACCGCAGGCCCTATGTGGCGGACGATCTCGCTGATGCGAGGCGCTTGCTTGAACAATCACTGATGGAGCAACAGCCGGTGACCCTGGTATTCATTCAGGGGGATGCCGTATCGGCTTTGCCGCCTGCAGAGCAAGCACTGCGCTTGTCGCACGCGGTGACCGACCTGGGGCGATCTGCTGGTGGCCGACCCTTGCTGACGGTACTGGTGATACCGAGCGGCGCCGGCGACGTTGACAACCATCCGCATGAAAACTTCGGTGAAGGCATCGCCACGATCGCCGCGATCGCTGCTGCGGCAGGCTGCTTTTCTGTCGTCGGGCAGCATGATGATTTGGTCTGCCTGCGTCGCATCTTCCATGCTGCAGCATTGCTTGGTGCAGGGGCGCCCACGATCAGCGATATGGCTGTCGCTGTCGATGGCTTGAAGGTGGGTGCTGGCAAGGTCGAGTTCTCGCGTGATACCGCGTCCTACAAGATTCTGGTTGCCGAAGACAATCCGACCAACCGCAAGGTCATACAAAAAATTCTTGAACGTGCCGGGCACCAGTGCTTCCTCGTAAGAGATGGCGAAGAAGCGCTGGACCTGATCGACAAGCGTGATTTTGATGCGCTGATCCTCGACATGAATATGCCGGGTATGAGCGGTACGGATGCAGCACGCATGTATCGCTTGATGCATGCGGCGCAGCTGCGTCTGCCGATCGTGATGTTTTCGGCCAATGTCACGCCCGAAGCGCGCATGGAAAGTTTCGAAGCCGGTGCTGACGCCTTCCTGCCCAAGCCGGTGCAGGTAGCGTTGCTGTTACAGACCCTGGTAACGCTGGTCAGTGCTTACCGGTCGGGCGCAGCATCCGAAGCTGTGTCCGGCGCAGTCGCAGAGATGGCAGCAGGTACGTCAGAGAGTGCATCGGTGAGCATGTCAGCCGACGCAGCCGATGCTGCAGCGGGCGGTGCCATGACCGGGATCGCGACGGCTGTCAGGCAGGGTGTGGCGTCTGGCACGGCGGGTCGTCTGACTGGCGATGTGGCTGGGGGTATGGCGGTGTGCGCCACCACAGGTTTGGGATGGGCCATGCCATCGCGGATGGCGCAGCGGAGCGCATTTGGCGGCCATCATGCCGCCGAAAAGGTATTGGACAGGCAATGCCTGGCTGATCTGGAGCAAGTCAGCACCGAACCCCGTTTTCTGGATGAGTTGATCGTCGAGTTCATGGTCGAAAACCGACGCCTGATCGACGGCCTTGAGAATGCACTGATCGAACATGAATGGGACAAGGTGAAAGACATTCTGCATGCGATCAAGGGGTCGTCGCTCAGTGTGGGCGCGACATCGCTGAAGCTCTTGTGCCGGCATATAGAAAAGCTCAGTCCGGCCGAAATGAAAACGCATTCACCGGACATGATGTTCGAGATCCGGCAAGCCTTTGTGCGGCTGTGTCAGGAACTCGAACTGTACCGTCAGCAGCGGCAACAGATTCCGCGTTCCTGATTTTTCGAATACACGACCGTTTGCTTGCGTCGACGATTGTCTATCACTACGTGCCACCTACGAACAGCTGCGACCTTCCTCGACGTCCCACACCGCCCCTGAACCCTTTCCGATAGGAGATAGTGATGACCTTGTCTAGTGAGCTTGTGGCTTTGACGGACCATCATTTGCAATCGATTGATGGGCATCCCGCATTACAGGTAATGCTGGCTGGCGAATTGAGCAAGGCGCAGTATGCGAATTTTCTGATTCGCTTGTATCCGCTGGTATCGAATTTTTGTCCGGCCATGGCGGCGGCAGCCGGACTGTGTGCCGACCGTTTGCCTTGGCTCAGGCATTTTTTGTACGACCATCTACAGGAAGAGCGAGGTCATGAAGCGATGGTGCTGAATGACTTGCAGGCACTGGGTTGGCCGACGACCCAGGTGGCGCAACGCCGTCCGGTGCCGGCAGTGCAGGTGATGCTGGCCTTCAATTATCACGGCATTCACAACGAGCATCCGGCCTGTGTATTAGGACTGATCTATGTGCTGGAAATCATGTCGGCGTTGTACGGGGGCAAGGTGGCATTGGCGATTTCGCGCAAGCTGGATTTGCCGTTGACGAGCGGCTTCAGTTTTCTGGAATCGCATGCATCGCTGGATGAAGACCATATGGCCGAGTTGCGGCGCTTGTTGCAGCATCCAGAATGTGCGGAAGCGGATGCCTGTGTGTTAAACAGCGTGGATGTAAATTTCCAGTTGTTTGCAAATATGCTCGGGCGCGATAGTGCTGGCCCGTTGCGTAAGTTGCCTGCCGACGTTTGACGGCGATACTTCACGGCGATGCTTCACGGTATTGCGGATTTCAACGGCCTGCCGGGAAGGGTTCTCCGTCCCGGCAGGCGAGTGATTCGCGAGCCGTGTCAATCCGGGTCGATGGGCCGCGCGTGGGGCTGTCCGCGAGATCTCACGCTCGCAGTGCCTGTGTCTCCACGAAGCGCGGCCGCAGACCCTTGCCGGCCATGACGCGCTTTTCCTGCTCCGATCGTTGTGAACGTACGAGTCGCGACACGATCTGCATGTCGTGCTCCTCGATACGAAGTGCGGCATCGACCCACAGGCTGGCAATATCTTTCAATTCATCCAGGCTGATGGGCGTCACGTGTTGGCGGCAATGGTAAATCGATTGCAGCGCATTGTGCCGCTTCCCCTGCTTACGAATGAAATCATCGACCGCCTTCTCACCTTCGCCGGTTGGCGCAACGATATCGACGATGCCCATGCGCTGCAATTCTTCGGCACGGTAGATATTCCCTGACAACATCATCTCCTCCGCGACCCGCGTGCCTACGCGTCGCGTCAACAGACTGCAGGCGCCCATACCGGGGAACAGGTTGAAGATGATTTCGGGCAAGCCCATACGTACACCTTGTTCCGCAATGATCACATTGCTCGACAAAGCGAACTCGAAGCCGCCGCCGAGCGCATCACCCTGCACCAGCGAGATCGTGACGATCTGGCTGTTGAACTGCTGTATGCGCAGTGCCATCGCTTTTACGCACAGCTGCGCGTAATGATCGAGCGCCTCGCGGTTGCGTGAGCGGATCAGGTTCAGGAACAATGCCAGGTCGCCGCCCAGATTGAAAGCGGTGGGGTGGCGGGAAGCGATAATCGAGTAACGCACGGGGTGCAGTGCATCGTCATGCTGACACTCAGCGCCGCTGGCCTGCAGCTGCTGGAATTGATGATAGATTTCTTCGACCATGTGCTGGTTGAAGCAAGGAATACCCATCGGCTTCATCGCGATCCATTGTGCTTTCTGTTGCGGATCGTAGTCGACATCAATCTGTTGGTAATGCCGGTAGCGGCCGCCTGACAGGCTGTTCGCGCCGGCGCCAGGCAGCGGCTTCGTCGGATGCAAGCTTTCGGTGTTGCTTTGAATCTGTTCGTCGACCAGGGCCATCAGCATGATTTTCTCCTTCAGTCCTGAAAAAAGATAAGGTGTACAGACCGGGCTGGGTCGGTCGTAACAAGGCCAGTAGCTATGGGAACAGTTGCATAGGTCAGTCGTCCGTTCTTATTTGCGCAGAATCGCGCAGCCGCCCATGGTGCAATGCGTGGTGCATCGTTCACACAGCGCTTGAGTGCATGATGTTTTTCCGGCAAGCTTTTTATGGCCCAGCTCATCCGTCAGCTTGATTTTTGCAGCGGCACTCGCGTCCGGGGCTTGTGTTTACTCAAGGTGTTTCAAGCCGAGTCCAGTCTAAAAAGGCAGCAGGCACCCGTAAAAATTATTAGTGCTTCACATTGAGGGACTAATTTTTCTAGCCACCTTGCGAGGGTATGCAGCAGGGAGCTTGCAAAGATGCGTACGGTAAAATTCCGGACATCACAAGCAAGCGACGGGGGCGGCATGAGCAAATTCGACAGGGCATTGCGCCAGCTGGTCGATAACAATCGGGAGTGGGCAGCCGACATGGTCGCGCGTGATCCTGACTTCTTCCAGAAGCTGGTTTCTCAGCAATCGCCGGAATTTCTGTGGATCGGTTGTTCGGACAGCCGCGTACCGGCGAACGAAATCGTGGGCTTGCAGCCCGGCGAGCTGTTCGTGCATCGCAATGTCGCCAATGTGGTCGTGCACACCGACCTCAACAGTTTGTCCGTGCTGCAGTTCGCGATCGATGTCTTGGGTATCAAGCACGTGATCGTCTGCGGCCACTATGGCTGTTCCGGTGTGCATGCGGCGATGGATCGTCGGCGTGTCGGCCTCGCTGATAACTGGCTGCGCCATGTGCAGGATGTGCACATCAAGCACGTGGATTTTCTGCCAGAGAGTTTGCCGGCCAAGCAGCGTGGCGACCGGCTATGCGAGTTGAACGTGATCGAGCAAGTGATCAACGTGTGCCAGACCACCATCGTGCAGGATGCATGGGAGCGAGGCCAGGATCTGACCATCCACAGCTGGGTCTACAGTTTGGAAGACGGGCTGGTGCGCGACCTCGGGCTTGCGATCAGCGATCTGGACAGCATGACGCCGCAGCTGGAGCAGGTTTTCCATCGCTATGCGCAAATGGTGACGGGTCATCAAGCCTGAAGCCCAAGATTCTGGGGCTGCCCCGGCGTTCCCGCCACACGAGCAGCAACCGGTTTCAGAAGCCGTGTTCCGGCCCCGGGAAGCTGCCGGCCTTGACCGCGCGCACATAGGCGTCGATCGCGCCGGCGATGCTTGTTTGCCCTTCCATGAAGTTCTTCACGAACCTGGGTCGATGGCCGGGATAGGCGCCCAGCATGTCATGCATCACCAGCACCTGGCCTGAGCAATCGACGCCGCCACCAATGCCGATGGTCGGGATCGTCAGCAATTGCGTGACTTCGGCCGCCAGCGTTGCGGGAATCGCTTCCAGCACGATCAGTGACGCCCCCGCCGCTTGCAGCGCCAGCGCGTCAGCCTTCAGCTGGTCCGCCGCTGTGGCGGATTTTCCCTGCACCTTGAAGCCGCCGAGCTGATGGACGGATTGCGGCGTCAGTCCCAGATGTGCGCACACCGGCATGCCGCGCTCGATCAGCAGTTGCACGGTCGGCACCAGCCAGCTGCCACCTTCGAGCTTCACCATTTCGGCGCCGGCGCGCATTAGCACGGCGGCATGATCGTGCGCTTGCTGCGGCGTCGCATACGACCCGAAGGGCATGTCGGCAATCACCAGGGCGCTGTGGGCGCCGCGCGCGACGCAGCCGGTGTGATAAGCGATGTCGTCCAGCGTGACCGGTAGCGTGGTGCCATGGCCCTGAACCACCATGCCGAGCGAATCGCCGACCAGCAGCGTATCGACACCGGCACGGTCCATCAGTGCGGCGAAGCTGGCGTCATAGGCAGTCAGCATCGTGATCTTGTCGCCGGCAGCGCGCATCTGCGCGAGCGTCGCGATGGTGACTTTCTTGCGGGCGGCGCCGTTGTTGGCGCCTGGTTGGCTGCTCATGGGTTTCCTCGTGGGTGGTTCTGGGCAGAGGCCTGGCGGCAGAGGATCACTCGCCGCGATTGAAGAATTCGCGCTTGCCGCGCATGCCGGCGATACGTTGCATCAGCAACGCAAAATCATCGCTGCGCTCGATCGGGTTCAGGTGCTCGGCATTCACCATCAGCAGTGGCGCGGCATCGTAATGGTGGAAGAAGCGGCTGTAGCCTTCGCACAGGCGCTGTAGGTAAGTCTCGGAAATGCTGCTCTCGGCAGGTACACCACGGCGGCGGATGCGCTCGGCCAGCGTCGACGGTGCTGCCTGCAGATAGATCACCAGGTCGGGTCGCGGTGCGGACTGGCTGAAGTGCTCGAACATCTGGTGATACAGGTTCAGCTCGTCATCGGCCAGCGTCAGCGCAGCGAAGATCGGGTCTTTGTCGATGAGGAAGTCGGACACCACCGGTGCCGAGAACAAGTCGCCCTGCGTCAGGTCGCGCAACTGGTTCATGCGCTGGAACAGGAAGAACATTTGCGTCGGCAGCGCATAGCGCGCCGAGTCGCGGTAGAAGCGTTCGAGAAAAGGGTTTTCCTGCGGCTGCTCCATCAGCGGCTGTGCGCCGGTTTCGGTCGCGATGCGGCGCGCAAGGCTGGTCTTGCCGACGCCGATCGGGCCTTCCACGACGATGTACTTGTATTTTTCCAGGCTCATGGGCGTGGATGATACGTGATTGTGTTGGCAGTTCAACCAGAAACGCCGGATGCGGGGCAGGGTTTGCGCATCAGTCGGCGATGCGACGAATCGGCTGTCCCTGCACGGCCGGCACGAAGTCGCGTGCCGGCCCCTGGCCGGGCACGCGAAGTTCGGCATCCAGTTCCAGCAGCGGCCGGAGCACAAAAGCGCGCGCCATCATGCGCGGATGCGGAACTTCAAGGCTGGGATCATGCAGCGTCAGCTCGCCATACAACAGCAAGTCCAGGTCCAGCGTGCGCGGCGCGTTGCGAAAAGGCCGCTCGCGACCAAAGCGTGCTTCGATCGCTTGCAGACCCGCCAGCAATGCATGCGGATCCAGCGTCGTGTGTACGCGCGCGACCGCATTCACATAATCGTCGCCTCCGGCATCGACCGGTGCGCTCAGGTAGAGCGAGGATGTCGCGTCGAGCGTGGTCTGCGGCAGTTCGCGCAGCGCCTCCAGTGCGTTTTGGATGGCGCGGCGCGGATCGCCGAGATTGGCGCCCAGTCCGATATAGGCCGTGACGGCTGCCGTCATTCGACGGTGCCACCGCTGTGGCCACCGTCCTGGCCACCGCCCGGACCATCGCCGCTGCTCTTGCCGCGGCCGCGACTGCCACTGCGGCGACGGCGGCGCTTGGCCGGTGCGGCGCTTTCTTCGGCCGGCTTTTTCGCCAGCAGGCGTTCGCGCTCGGGGCCGTCGGCGGCAATGAAATCCGTCCACCAGTCGCCCAGTTCGGGCGCCAGCTCGCCGGACTCGCAGCGCAGCAGCAGGAAGTCGTAGCCGGCGCGCATGCGCGGGTGCTCCAGCATCTTGTAGGGTGATTTGCCGATGCGGCGCTCGAAGCGCGGCTGCATCGCCCAGATGTCGCGCATGTCGGTCGTGAAGCGACGCTGCAGCGCCAGCTTTTCGGACTGGGTATCCAGCACATCATCGGCCGCCAGATGCAGTGCCGGGATCGGCGGCTCGCCGGCTGCCTTGTACGCGTGCCATTTCTCCAGCACCTGGTGCCACAGCAGCGCTGCGAACAGGAAGCCGGGTGACACCGGTTTGCCCTGGCGAATGCGTTCATCCGTATTCGACAGTGCCAGCGTAACGAAGCGCTCGCCGAGCGGCTGTTCCAGTACCACATCCAGCAGTGGCAGCAGGCCATGATGCAAGCCTTCTTTGCGCAGCTGCTGCAGGCATGCCATGGCTTGGCCGCTCATCAAGAGCTTCAGCATCTCGTCGAACACGCGTGCAGCCGGCACATTGTTGATCAGCGGTGCCATCACCTTGATCGGCGCGCGCGTGGGCGCGGCAATCGAAAAGCCCAGCTTGGCTGCAAAGCGCACCACGCGCAGCATGCGTACCGGGTCTTCGCGGTAACGCGCTTCGGGCATGCCGATGATGCGCAGGGTCTTGTTGCGGATGTCCTTCATCCCGCCGTGATAATCGAGCACTTGCTCGCGCGCCGGGTCGTAGTACATCGCATTGATCGTGAAATCGCGACGCTCCGCATCTTCATGCTGTTCGCCGAAGGTGTTATCCCGCAGCACACGGCCATGTTCATCTTTCGGCGCTTCATTGGCCGAGTTGCCGCGGAAGGTGGTGACCTCGATCAGCTCTTGCCCGAACATCACATGCACGATCTGGAAGCGGCGACCGATGATGAACGCGCGGCGGAACAGACGCTTCACTTCTTCCGGCGTGGCATCGGTAGCCACGTCAAAGTCTTTCGGGCGGTGGCCCAGCACCAGATCACGTACCGCCCCGCCAACGATGAAGGCCTTGAAGCCGGCTTTCTGCAGCGTTTGCGTCACGCGCACCGCATTCGGTGATACATCGTCCGGATTGATGCCATGCTCGGACGGACCGAACACGACGGGTTCGGTGGCCTTGCCGCTACCGGCTTGGCCGACGCCGAGAATGCGACGGATGAATTTCTTGATCATTGCTTGTCCTGGTCAAACAGCTGCAGGATGGGCCAACCATGCGCATGGGCATGCGCGGCGAGGGTGGCATTCGGGTTGGTCGCGACCGGATGGGTGACCACCGACAGCAGCGGAATGTCATTCTGCGAATCGCTGTAGAAGGTGCTGCGCGCGAAGCTGTCCAGCGTCTTGCCGAGCGACGCCAGCCACGCATGGGTATTGCTCACTTTGCCGGCGCCGAACGGCGGTGTGCCGACCAGCTTGCCGGTCACGCTGCCATCGGCCAGTATCTCCGGCTCGGCGGCAATCAGGTGTTCGATGCCGAATGCGCGCGCGATCGGGCCGGTCACGAAACGGTTGGTGGCGGTGATGATGCAGACCAGATCACCGGCCTGCTGGTGCTCGGCCACCAGTGCGCGCGCTTCTTTGCGCATCGCTGGGCGGATCACGTCATCCATGAACTGCGCATGCCAGGCAGCCAGCTGTGCCGCCGGGAAGCGTGCCAGCGTGCCGAGCGCGAACTCGAGATACTCGACCGGGTTCAGCGTGCCGTTCTGGTACTGATGATAGAACTCCAGATTGCGCGCGGTGAAAGCCTCGGCATCGACCGCACCCACGCGGCACAGGAACTGGCCCCATTCATAATCGGAATCGAGCGGCAGCAGGGTGTTGTCGAGATCAAAAAGCGCGAGGTTCATGCGGTCTGGTATGCGGGTGCCGGGTAGGTTGATGAGGATGTCGCTGGTCGGTGGTTGCGTGTTCAGTGTTGCGCGTTCAGTGACGGGCGGGTCATTCAGTGGGGATGGCTGCCGGCATGATCGGGGCCTGCATCGGCAGTGTCGAACAAGCCTTGCTGCAGCAGTTCGCGCAGCAGGTGGGTCGTGATCGGGCGCTGGGTCTCCAGCGAGTAGCGGTCCAGCGCATCGAGCATCGCCGACAGCGAGCGCATGTCACGCCGGAAGTGGGTCAGCAAGTAGGGTAGCACGCCTGCGGACAGCGCCAGCCCGCGCGCCTGCGCCGCCTGGGTCAGCGCATCGATTTTTTCTTCGTCGGTCAGGCCATGCACCTGATAGACCAGGCCCCAGCCCAGACGCGTGCGGAGGTCTTCGCGCATCTCCAGTTGTGCCGGTGGTTTCTGCGCCGTGGCGACCAGCACGCCACCCAGCTCGCGCACTTCGTTGTACAGCGCGAATGCGGCATGCTGACGTTCTTCATCGAGTTCGTCGCAATCGTCGATCAGGTACAGACTGCTGGCGGCGGCATGCCGAAACAGCGCTGCCGGCGTATGTGCATCCAGCAGCAAGGCCGCACCGGTGGCTGCCAGCGCAGCGAGCAGGTGCGACTTGCCCGCACCGGGGCCGCCCCACAGGGTGACGAAGCGCTGATCCAGCGAAGTGGCATCACGCTGGGCGATGCGTTGCAGGAGAGCGGCCAGTTCCTGGTTTCTGCCGATGACAAAGCTGTCCAGGGTCTGCGGCCGGGCCGCGCCCCAGTCGAGCAGCAACTGCCTCATGTTTGCGTGTAAAAACTGCTGTTCAGATAATGTCGGCGCAGGTGGCCGAAACCGACCGAGAGTATAGCTGACGCAGGCAGTGCCAACAGGATGCCGACAAAGCCGAACAACTGCCCAAATGCGAGCAACGCGAAGATCACAGTCAGCGGATGCAGGCCGATACGCTCGCCCACCAGCCTTGGCGTCAGGTAGAAACTCTCGATGAATTGTCCGAAGCCATACACGACCGCGACGGCGATCAAGCCATCCCAACCCTGGAATTGCAGAATGGCTGCAATGATCGCCAGCACCAGCCCGAGTCCGAAACCGATATATGGAATGAATACCAGCAGTCCGGTCAGGATGCCGACCGGCAGAGCGACATCGAAACCGGCCACGGTCAGCGCGACCGAGTAATAAGTCGCCAGCAGCAGCATCACCAGCAACTGGCCACGCAGGTATTGCGCAAGCAGTACATCCACTTCGTGCGCCATCTCCGACACTTGCGCGATCCAGCGGCGCGGAATCGTATCGGCGATGCGCCGGAACAGCGGGTGCCAGTCGGCCAGCAGATAGAACAGCACGATGGGGATCAGGAACAGCGTCGCTACCCAGCCAATCAGGGCGCTGCCGCCCACGCGCAACCAGGTCAGCACGGCCGCCCCGGTGCCATCGCCGGCCGCCAGCTATGCGGCGAGGGCTTTTTGCAGCGCCGGCAGGTCAAGGCGACCAGCCAATCCCATCTGTCGCAGCCAGGGACCAATTACCGCGTCGATTTTCGCCAGCAGTGAGGGCAGCCGCGAGCGCAACACCGGCAGCTCGTCTGCCAGGATGGGCACCACGATCAGCGCGATCGCGGCAATGATCAGGCCCAGCCCGGTCATCGCAATCAGCACCGCCAGCGCCCGTGGCAAACCGGCGTCGGCCAGCTTGTCCACCGCCGGGTTCAGCACATAACCGATGACGGCGGCCGCCACAAATGGCGTCAGCACCGGGCCCAGCAGCCACAGCAGCAACACGAATAGCAGGCCGACAGCGATCCACAGCCAGGTCTGACGGTGTTCAGGAGGGATAACCAGGCTCATGGTCGGGCAGCTCGGGGAGGGGGTTTTGGTAAAATAGCGAACTCTGTTGCCAGCCCCACCGCCTTGTCATTGGGGCAAGGCCGCATTCTACCGTTTCTACCGCTTATCCCAGATCCCGCCATGTCCTCGAATTCCCCGGTTTCCCTTTCCTATCGCGATGCAGGTGTCGATATCGACGCGGGCGATGCCCTCGTTGAAGCGATCAAGCCGTTTGCCAAGCGCACGATGCGCGACGGCGTGCTGGCGGGGATAGGTGGCTTCGGTGCGTTGTTCGAAGTCAGCAAGAAGTACAAGGAGCCGGTGCTGGTATCCGGTACCGATGGTGTCGGCACCAAACTCAAACTGGCGTTCCACCTGAATCGCCATGACACCGTCGGCATCGATCTGGTCGCGATGAGCGTCAACGACATCCTGGTGCAGGGTGCCGAGCCTTTGTTCTTCCTCGATTATTTCGCATGCGGCCGCCTCGATGTGGCTGCCGCCACCGATGTCATCAAGGGCATCGCTGCAGGTTGCGAGCAAGCCGGCTGCGCGCTGATCGGTGGCGAAACCGCCGAGATGCCGAGCATGTACCCGGATGGTGAATATGACCTCGCCGGTTTCGCGGTGGGCGCTGTCGAGAAGTCCAAAATCATCGATGGCCGCAAGATACAGCCGGGCGATGTCGTGCTGGGTCTGGCATCGTCCGGCGCGCATTCGAATGGCTATTCGCTGGTGCGCAAGATCCTCGACGTCGCCAAGCCTGACCTGAATGCCGATTTCCATGGCCGCCCGCTGGCCGATGTGCTGCTCGCGCCGACCCGCATCTATGTGAAGCCGCTGCTGGCGCTGATGGAAAAGATGCCGGTGCACGGCATGGTGCACATCACCGGCGGTGGTCTGGTCGAGAACATCCCGCGCGTGCTGCAACCTCACCTGACCGCTGTGCTACAGCGTGACAGCTGGACCCTGCCGCCGTTATTCAGCTGGCTGCAGCAACATGGTGGCGTTGCTGACGCCGAAATGCACCGCGTATTCAACTGCGGTATAGGCATGACCGTGATTGTGTCCAAAGACAATGCCGACGCTGCCGAAGCCGAACTCAAAGCACGGGGCGAGACGGTGTATCGCATCGGCGTGATTCGCGAGCGTCAGGGCGACGAGCACCAGACCATCGTCGAGTAAGCGCCGGCCGCGACCGGCCGCTGGCCGCGTCGTACTTCCTGGCCAGCGACCGTACGGCCGTTCGCCATTGGTTTTGAACCAGCCTCAAAGCCAGGCTGCAGTGGTGGTGATATCGCCATCATTGCGTCGGTCTGGCGACATTTGCTTGCGCATCGACGCTTGACGGCGCCCTGCGAGCGCGCACGATCACCAATTTCTCTCCCTCGCGTTTTATCTGCGTCACGCTGCCGCTTTCATACCGCCACTGTCAGCGGTGAGTGAGGGCAAGGCAATGGCCGACGATTACGACAGCCCATGGAAAGAAGCGATCGAGCGCTGTTTCGCTGATTTTCTCGCTTTTTATTTCCCTGAAGTTCATGCGCAGCTCGACTGGTCGCAACCGATCGATTTCCTCGAGCAGGAATTGCGCTCGGTCGTGCATGATGGCGAGCCCGACAAATGCGTGATCGACAAGCTGGTGCGTGTCACCCGGCAGGGCGGTCAGCGTGAATGGGTGGTCGTGCATCTGGAAATACAAGGTCAGCAGCAGACTTTTTTCGCCGAGCGTATGTTCATTTATCACTACCGATTGTATGAACGCTACCGGCAGCCACTGGCCAGTCTGGCAGTACTGGCTGATGATAGTTTCACCTGGCGGCCGGAGTCGTTCGACTATGAAGTGTTCGGCTGTCGCTTGGGTTTGCGCTTTCCTGTCGCGAAGCTGATGGATTGGTCAGGCAGTGATGCAAAGCTGATAGACAGCCACAATCCGTTTGCTGTCATTACACGTGCCCATCTTGCGAACCGGGCTACCCGCGATGACCCGGTGGCGCGCGAACAGGCCAAGCTGGGACTGGTGCGTGATTTGTTCCGCATGGGGTTGGATCGGCAGCGCTTGACCGAATTGTTTCGGGTGATTGACTGGATGATGAGACTTCCCAAGGACTGCGAATTGCGGTTCCGGAAGAATGTGTGCAACGTGAAGGAGGATTCAGCGATGCGTTACGTGACATCAATCGAGCGGCTGGCGATGGAAGAGGGTATGCAGCAAGGATGGGTGCGCGCGTTGTCTCTGCAGCTCACGAGTCGTTTTGGTGAACTCCCGGCGTGGGTCCGGCAGCGCCTCGCGAACGCAAGCGAAGCCGACCTGGATGCATGGAGCCAGGCGGTGCTCAGCGCGAAAACCATGACCGATGTCTTCGATGCGTCGCCACATCATTCATCTGCAACGGACGGGTGATGCCGGCGCCCCATCCCTTGCGCATCAGAGTATCCGAAAAACCTCCCAGCGCGATGTGCCCGACACGACGAAAGGTTCGAGGTCTTTGCTCCATTGAACGTGTTCCGGGAGCGTCGGCAGCGTAGCCCATACCCGGTCGATTTCTGCAAGATCGGGCACTTCCCATTCGTGTATCACGGTCGCTTCTCGCGCGCCGATCGAGCCGGTCAGCATACGGCCGGTCGTCACCCCAGCTTTGGGCGCGATGTTCTGCTCCCATTCCTTCATTTTCTCGATTACTTTTTGTTTGTATCCAAAACGGGCATCGATTTGCCATTTGGCGATCATCATGATGGCTCTCCCCAACGACGGATCAGCGTTGTCACAGGCATTCCAGGCCTGCGACAAGCCTTTCCAAGTTAAGCGAAATTCAGCCAGCCAGATTGATTTATCTCCATGATCGGATCGCCAAGATCGCGCGGATAGCAGCGGGTGCCTGGCATGTACCAAGAGCTTGTCTTGTCAGGGCGATCGCAACGCGTGACGACGCAGACAGTACGGCCGGTACGGCAAGGAGGCGCAATGCGGCTGGCGGCCTGACGAAACAGGCGCCAAGGGATCGGTTCGGAAGTGGCGTGGGCGTGTTGCCATTGGCGTGCGCAAGTTTGGCATCGGCACGTCTGGTTATCACCGGACGGCACAGGCTCTCATTGCGGGTCGCGCCGCCATTCTGACTGCGCCAGCGTCTGCAGCGCGACACGTGGCTCGCTGCGCGCGACCGATGCCGGTGGCATCACGCGCACCGGCTGGTTTGCGTGCTCGGCAGACGACAGCACATTGCTGGTCGCATCACCGGCGGCATTCCACACCGGGTCGGCAATGCCCTCGAACACGGCCTTCAGTTGCTTGCCCCAGGTGCTGCGTATCATCTGGAAATACTGGTTTTTTTCATCGATGGTTACGAAGCGGTTCACCTGCAGCGAATTGGCTTCATACACCAGCAAGTCCAATGGGAAGCCGACCGAGATATTCGATTTCAGCGTCGAGTCCATCGAGATCAGCGCACACTTCGCGCCCTCGTCCAGCGGCGTCCCCGGCGAGATCACGCGATCAATGATGGGTTTGCCATATTTCGCTTCGCCGATCTGGAAATACGGGTTCTCGTCATGCGATTCGATGAAATTGCCCGCCGCGTACATCTGGAACAGCCGGCAGCGTTCGCCGCGGATCTGGCCGCCGAAGATCAGGCTGACATTGAAATCGATGCCGGATTGCTCCAGCGCGCGCGCCTCGCGCTTGTGCACCGCGCGTATCGAGTCCCCGACGATCTGCGCCGCTTCATACATCGTCGATGCGGTCCAGATGCTGTTGCCGTCGGGCGTCAGGTATTCGGCGACAGTTTGACGTATGCTCTGTGAGATCGACAGGTTCCCCGCCGTCATCAGCACCATCATGCGATCGCCCGGATTCTCGAACACCGACATCTTGCGAAAGGTGCCGATATGATCGACGCCCGCATTGGTACGGGAGTCGGACAGGAAGACGAGGCCGGCATTGAGGCGCATCGCAACGCAGTAGGTCATGTTCGGTAGCTCGGAGCGAAAAGTCTGATTTTAATCGACCGCAGGGCGTCGTCTTCACGCCGCGCGCTTCAGCGGCGGCAGTTCCGGTGCGGGCGTCGGCGCCGGTGCCAGCGGCACCAGGAAGTCGCGGCTGACCAGATTGCCCAGTGCATAGACCTGTTCCAGGAATTCGGTCAGGTAGTCATGCAGCCCGCGCTGCATGATGTCGTCGATGCTGTTGAAGCGCAGGTTCGCATGCAGCCGGCCTGCAAAGCGTTCGGTTTCGCACGACACCTCATTGCGGACCTGCTCCAGGTTGCTGACGACCTCGGTCAGGCAAGCCATCAGCGAGCGCGGCATGTCGCCGCGCAGGATCAACAGCTCTGCCACGCGCGCGGGGGTGATCACGTCGCGGTACGCCTTGCGATAGGTTTCAAACGCCGATACTGAGCGCAGCACCGCGGCCCAGTGGTAATAATCCATCTCGGTGGCTGCCAGCAGCTCGCGGTCGGCGCCGTGAAATTTCACGTCGAGCAGACGCGCGGTATTGTCTGCGCGTTCAAGGAAGGTGCCGAGGCGAATGAAGTAGAACGCCTCATCCTTGAGCATGGTGCCGATGGTGACGCCGCGCGACAGATGCGAGCGATGCTTCACCCATTCAAAGAATTCCCCGGGGTCGCGTTCGAGCACGCCGTCTTTCAGCAGGTGGTTCATTTCCAGCCACGTGGTGTTCTGCGTCTCCCACACCTCGGTGGTCAGCGTGCCGCGCACCGCGCGTGCATTTTCGCGCGCGCTGGTCAGGCAGGAAGCAATCGATGACGGATTACCCGGCTCGCGCACCATGAAGTCGAGTACGTCCTTGCGCGTCAGCAGGCCGTATTTTGCGTCGAATGCCGGCTGCAGTTCGGAGATGCCCAGCACCGCGCGCCAGCCTTGTTCAGCCGCTTCTGCGGATTGCGGCAGCAACTGGGTCTGGATGTTCACGTCCAGCATGCGTGCGGTGTTCTCTGCACGTTCCGTGTAACGTGCCATCCAGTACAAATGATCGGCGGTGCGACTCAGCATAGGGACTCCCTCCATGTTGGCTTATTTTTCCAGCACCCAGGTGTCCTTGGTGCCGCCGCCCTGCGACGAATTGACCACCAGTGAACCCGCTTTCAGCGCGACCCGTGTCAGGCCGCCCGGCACCAGGCTGACTGTTTTGCCGGACAAAACGAAAGGACGCAGATCGATATGACGGGGTGCGATGCCGGCTTCCACATAGGTCGGGCAGGCTGACAGGGCCAGCGTTGGCTGCGCAATATAGCCATCGGGTTTGGCGATCACGCGCTGGCGGAAATCTTCGATTTCGCCCTTCGTTGATGCGGGGCCGACCAGCATGCCGTAGCCGCCGGCGCCGTGCACTTCCTTCACGACCAGCGTCTCCAGATGCGCGAGCGTGTAGGCGAGATCTTCTTTGTTGCGGCACTGGTACGTCGGCACATTGTTCAGGATCGGCTCTTCCGACAGGTAGAAGCGAATCATGTCCGGCACGTACGGATAGATGGACTTGTCGTCCGCCACGCCGGTGCCGACCGCATTGGCCAGGGTCACGCGGCCGCCGTGATACGCGGCCAGCAGGCCCGGTACGCCGAGCGAGGAATCGGCACGGAAGACCAGCGGATCAAGGAAGTCATCGTCGATGCGGCGATAGATCACGTCGACCCGTTGCGGGCCGCGCGTGGTGCGCATGTACACATAGCCGTCATCGACGAACAAGTCCTTGCCCTCGACCAGTTCCACGCCCATCTGCTGCGCGAGGAATGCGTGTTCAAAGTAGGCCGAGTTGTACATGCCGGGTGTCATCACCACCACGGTCGGATCGTCGATGCCGGACGGCGCGACCGAGCGCAGCATATCCAGCAGCAGATCCGGGTAGTGCGCAACCGGCGCCACCTTGTGGCGTGCGAACAGCTCGGGGAACAGCCGCATCATCATCTTGCGGTCTTCCAGCATGTAGGACACGCCGGAGGGCACACGCAGGTTGTCCTCGAGTACGTAGAACTCGCCTTCGCCGGCGCGCACAATATCCACGCCGGCGACATGCGCATAGATGTCGGACGCCACCGCCACATCCTGCATCTCGGGTCGGTACTGCGCATTGTTGAACACTTGCTCGGCCGGGATGATGCCGGCCTTCACAATGTGATGCGCGTGATAGATGTCATGGATGAACAGGTTCAGTGCCTGCACCCGCTGCTTCAGTCCCTTTTGCAGCTGCGCCCATTCATGCGACGGAATGATGCGCGGGATGATATCGAACGGGATCAGCCTTTCGGTGCCCGCATCGCTGCCATACACCGCGAAGGTGATGCCGACGCGGCGGAACACCAGGTCAGCTTCGACACGCTTGCGCGCGACGATGTCGGCCGGTTGGCTGGCCAGCCAGCTTTCGAATTCCCGGTAGTGCGGGCGCACCTGCCCGTTCGCGTCCGCATACATCTCGTTGAAAAAGCCGGCCATGCTTGCTGCACCCCTGTTTTATTTGTCTTGTCAGGGTGGGTGACTATCAAGAAATGTGCCAGCGCTGTGCTGGTTCACACCCTGCGCGGGTGTTCAGGGGCGGCGCAGCTTGTCGACCAGCGCGGTGCTGTCCGCGCCGGGTACGGGGGTGAGCCAGGTCACCAGCACCATCGCGACAAATCCGGCGGGCACGCCGAAAATCCCGGCCGACACCGGCGCCATGTGGAACCATTGGTTGGCCGAGCTGCCGCCCAGTGCCGGACTGGTCTGCACCAAATAGATGAGGCAGACGAAGAAGCCGGTCAGCATGCCGGCGATTGCGCCCTGTTGGTTCGCGCGTTTCCAGAAAATGCCCAAAACCAGTGCAGGGAACAAGGTCGACGCCGCCAATGAAAACGCGGCACTGACCATCGACAGAATGTCGCCCGAGCGGAACGACGCGGTGTACGCGGCCAGCAGTGCCACCACCAGCAATAGCAACTTGGAAATCGTTACCTGCCGCTGGCTCGATGCCTGCGGATTCACCATCTTGAAGTAGGTGTCATGCGACAGCGCGCTCGAAATCGTCAATAGCAAGCCATCCGCGGTTGACAGTGCTGCCGCCAGTGCGCCGGCGGCGATCAGCGCCGAGATCACATAGGGCAGGCCGGCGATCTCGGGCGTGGCCAGCACGATCATGTCGCCATCGATGGCGATCTCGGCCAGCTGCACCAGGCCATCGGCATTGATGTCGGTGACGCTGATCATCGGCTTTGCGCGATCGATGTTGGCCCAGTAGCTGACCCAGGATGGCAAGTGCCCGAAATCGGCGCCGACCAGCGTGCTGTAGATCTCGGTCTTCACCATCACCGCCAGCGCGGGCAGCGCGGTGTACAGCAGCATGATGAAGAACAGCCCCCAGAAAACCGACATGCGGGCCTGCGGCACCGAGCGCGTGGTGTACGAGCGCACCAGGATATGCGGCAGCGCCGCCGTGCCCAGCATCAGGCAAAACACCAGTGCGAGGAAGTTGTTGCGCTTGATGTCGGAGGCCGCTTCGCTGTCGCCGGGGAAGGGCTGCGTATGCGGATGCGCCGGTTGCGCGCGCTGCAGGTTGCGTTCGCGCTCGCGCTGCCATACACGGCGCGCTTCTTCCGGGCTCTTCGGGTAATCGGCCAGTGCGCGGTTGGCCGCCTTGATGTCAATCAGCGAAGCATTGCTGGTCTGCAGGTCCTGCAGCCGCTGCCGGGCTTCGGCGCGACCCTCATCCCACGAGCGCGGCAAGGCCGCGATTTTCTGTTCCAGCGTGGCCGCATGTCGCAGGTAGAGTTCGCGCACTTGCTGCTCGCTTTCATGCAGCGCCAGCGCCTGCTCCTGCCGCGTCAGCTTCTCGACCGCCGAGCCATATGCCAATTGCGGTACCGGCGAGCCGGTCTGCTTCATCGACAGCCACGACACCGGGATCATGAAGGCAATGATGATGATGATGTACTGCGCAATCTGGGTCCAGGTGATTGCACGCATGCCGCCCAGGAAGGAGCAGACCAGAATGCTGGCGAGGCCAAGGAAGATGCCGACCGAAAAATCGATGCCGGTGAAGCGCGACGTGATCAGGCCCACGCCATAGATCTGCGCTACCACATAGGTGAAAGAGATGATCAGCGTCGCCACCACCGCCAGCAGCCGCACCACATTGCTGCCATACGGGCCCGCATAGCGCGCCGCGAGGAAGTCCGGCACCGTGTATTGCGCGAACTTGCGCAGATAGGGCGCAATCAGCAACGCGACCAGGCAATAACCACCGGTCCAGCCCATGATGTACGCGAGGCCGTCGAAACCCTGCAGGTAGAGCCCGCCCGCGAGACCGATAAAGCTGGCGGTCGAGATCCAGTCCGCCGCCGTTGCCATGCCATTGAACAGCGCGGGCACGCGGCGGCCGGCGACGTAATACTCGGTGATGTCGGAAGTCCGGCTGAACACGCCGATGAACGCGTACACCACGATGGTCGCGAACAGGAACAGGTAGCCGAGCCAGAAACGCGGGAAGCCTTCATGCTCGAGGATCGCGAGCGTGATCAGCAGTGCGCCGAAGCCCAGCGTGTACAGCCCGAAGTAGCGCGTCAGCTGGCGCGGGAAGGTGTCATTTGCCATCGTCACCCCTGGCGATGCCCGACAGCGCATCGAGCTTTTTCATCGCATACGCATACGCGCCGATGATCGCGAGATAAATCAGGATCGTGCCCTGTGCCGCCATATAGAACGGCAGCGGCGTGCCGAGCAGGCGCAGGCTGGACAGTTCGCGCGCATGGAACACGAAGCCGAAGCTGGCCAGCGCCCAAAGCAGCAGCAGCACCAGCGTCAGCACGCGCACGCGCTGCCAGTGACGCTGCGCGGCGGCAGTGTCCGGTGCGCCGGCGCTCATCGCTGCTCCTCGCCGCCGCCCAGCGGCAGGCTGATGCGGAACAGGCAGCCCGGATAGCGCGGGTCGGTCGCGCGCGGGTTGCTGAAGATATCCACCTCGGCGCCATGGCGTTGCGCGATCTCGCGCACGATCGCCAGGCCGAGGCCGCTGCCTTCGACCTCGCTGCCGAGGATGCGATAGAAGCGTTCGAACACTTGCGCCCGCTCCGACGGTGCGATGCCGGGGCCATTGTCCTCGACCTCGATGATTGCCAGCCGGCGCTCGTCATCGGCACGCACGCGCACCGTGACGCTGCCGCCGCTTTGTGTGTAGCGCAGCGCATTGTCGATCAGGTTGGACAGCATCTCGCGCAGCATGGTCGCATTGCCGCGCACCGGCAGCGCCTGCTCATCGCTTTCGAAACCGAGGTCGATGCTGCGCGCCTGCGCGGCGGCAAACCAGTCCGGCACCACCGAGCGCGCAAGCACGGACAGGTCCAGTGCCAGCAGCGGTGTCGATTGCGGCGAATCGTTTTCCGCACGCGCCAGTGCCAGCAGCTGGTTCACCAGGCGCGTGGCCGACGCCGAGCTCTTCGCCAGCTGTTCCAGCGAGCGCTGGATCTCGTCGCGGCTGTCCTGCCGCATCGCCAGCTCCGATTGCATGCGCATACCCGCCAGCGGCGTCTTCATCTGGTGTGCGGCATCGGCGATGAAACGTTTTTGCGATGCGATACTCAGCGCCAGCCGTTCCAGCATGTCATTCAGCGAGCGCACCAGCGGCGAGATTTCTTCCGGCACCGCGCGCGAATCAATCGGCGACAAATCGTCCGGCCGGCGCGAGCGTATGTTTTCCTGCAGTGTGGTCAACGGTGACAGGCCGCGCGACAGGGCGAACCACAGCAGCGTGATCGCAATCGGCAGGATGATGAATTCGGGCAGGATCACGCCCTTGATGATCTGGTTCGCGAGCTCACGCCGTTTTTCCAGCGTCTCTCCGACCTGCACCAGGGCATAGCGCGTTTCGTCGGAGCGCAATCCGCTGGTGCGGGTGGGCTGCAGGTTCACATAGGTGTACGCGATGCGTACCTCGGCATTGCGCATCTCCGCATCGCGCAGCATCACGGCCCAGGCCACCGGCTTGTCTTCGTCTTCCGGCAGCGGCATGTCGCTGTCGCCGGAAATCAGCTCGCGCCGCGGTCCGCTGATCTGGAAGTACACATTGTCCACATCGTCCGCGCGCAGGATGTCGCGCGCCGAGTACGGCAGCTGCGCGCTGAGCTCACCGTTGACTTCCTTCACCTGCTGCGCGAGCACGGTCACGCGGTCTTCCAGCGCGCGGTCGAAAGGCTCGTTCGCGATCGACTTCGCGATCAGGTAAGTGACGCCGATCGACAATGGCCACAGCAGCAGCAGCGGCATCAGCATCCAGTCCAGGATCTCGCCAAACAGCGAGCGCTGTATGCGCAGCTCCCGCGCGCTGTCCCTTTCCGGTACGGTGCCCCCGTTGTCGGCGCGCACGACGGGCCTCAGGCGGCGCCGTCCGTCGCGGGCACGCTGTTGGCGGCGAACTTTTCGAGGCAGTAGCCCAGTCCGCGCACGGTGGCGATGCGCACGCCGCTGCTCTCTATCTTCTTGCGCAGCCGGTGCACATAGACCTCGATCGCATTGTTGCTGACCTCTTCACCCCATTCGCATAGGTGGTCGACCAGCTGTTCCTTCGACACCAGCCGACCGCTGCGTTTCAACAGCACTTCCAGCAGGCCGAGCTCGCGCGCGGACAGGTCGATCATGTGGTCGTTCAGGTAAGCGATGCGGCCCACCTGGTCAAAGGACAGCGGGCCATGCCGGATCACGGTCGGGCCACCGCCGGCACCGCGCCGGGTCAGTGCACGTACCCGTGCTTCCAGCTCGGACAGCGCGAAGGGCTTGGCCATGTAATCGTCGGCGCCGAGGTCCAGGCCCTTCACGCGCTGCTCGACCGAATCATTGGCCGTCAGGATCAGCACCGGCACCCGCGAATCGCGCGCGCGCAGCTTGCGCAAGACTTCCAGCCCCGGCATCTTCGGCAGATCGAGGTCGAGAATCAGCAAGTCGAAATCCTGCGTGGACAGCGCGCTGTCGGCCGCCTGCCCGTTATTGACGCAATCGGTCACGTAGCCGGACTGGCGCAACGAGCGCGTCAGGCCGTCAGCCAGCACACTGTCATCTTCGGCAAGCAGGATACGCATTCGGGGGTTTCAATCAGGTTCGTCCGGGCGTTGGTTTTTATGGGTGATGCCGGGTCCGCCCTGACCCGTACCCGCAGTCTATTGGGTTTGCATCCTGCCAGCAACTACGCGTGTTTTCAGGGGTTTTGCGGGGTTTTGCCGGAATGGCAAGCGACCGGGCCGGCGCATGGGCGTGGCCGACGCGGATAAAATCCGCTTGCACCTTTTACTGGATTTTTATACAGTACTGTTTCAATTGACTTCCCACCTGTGAGAGACCCGCATGGACGACAAAAAAGTCGCGAATTCCGAGAAAGCCAAGGCCCTGAGCGCCGCACTGGCGCAGATCGAAAAGCAGTTCGGCAAGGGTTCGGTAATGCGCATGGATGGCGCAGTTGCCGAGGAAGTGCAGGTCGTGTCGACCGGTTCGCTGGGCCTGGACGTGGCGCTCGGCGTCGGCGGCCTGCCGCGCGGCCGTGTGATTGAAATCTATGGCCCGGAATCTTCCGGCAAGACCACGATGACGCTGCAAGTGATCGCCGAGATGCAGAAAATGGGCGGCACTTGCGCGTTCATCGATGCCGAACACGCGCTCGATACCGTGTATGCGCAAAAGCTGGGCGTGAACCTCGAAGACTTGCTGATCTCGCAGCCGGACACCGGCGAGCAGGCGCTGGAAATCACCGATGCGCTGGTGCGCTCCGGTGCGGTTGACCTGGTCGTGATCGACTCGGTCGCTGCGTTGACGCCGCGCGCCGAAATCGAAGGCGACATGGGCGATTCGCTGCCCGGCCTGCAGGCGCGACTGATGTCGCAGGCGCTGCGCAAGCTGACCGGCTCGATCAACCGCACCAACACGATGGTGATCTTCATCAACCAGATCCGCATGAAGATCGGCGTCATGTTCGGCAACCCCGAAACTACCACCGGCGGCAATGCGCTGAAGTTCTATGCATCGGTGCGCATGGACATTCGCCGTACCGGCTCGATCAAGTCCGGCGACGAGGTGATCGGCAACGAGACGCGCGTGAAAGTCGTGAAGAACAAGGTTGCTCCGCCGTTCCGCGAAGCGCACTTCGACATCCTGTATGGCGAAGGCACGTCGCGCGAAGGCGAGATCCTCGATCTTGGCGTGGAAGCCAAGATCGTCGAGAAATCCGGCGCCTGGTACAGCTACAACGGCGAACGTGTCGGCCAGGGCAAGGACAATGCGCGCATCTACCTGAAAGAGCGTCCCGAGCTCGCGCGCGAGATCGAAAACAAGGTGCGTGCGCATCTGGGCGTGCCGGCGTTGCCGCCAATGGCGCCAGCGACAGCGGCGTCTGCAGGTGCAGCTGCTGCAGCTGCGGCACCGGCAGCAGACGCACCGCCGTCGCGCAAGGCCAAGGCAGCTGCCGCGGCTGAAGAATAAGCGCGCGTTCCGGCGGCTGCCGGTTCCTGCATGCCTGCCCGCAAGCCCAGTCTGAAAGCGCGCGCGTTGCGTTATCTGTCAGCGCGCGAGCACAGCCGTCAGGAGCTGGCGCAAAAACTTGCGCGCCATGCGGAAGAGGGTGAGGACATCGATGCGGTGCTCGACTGGCTGCAGGCGCAGAATTTTCTGTCTGAAGAGCGCTTTGCCGAATCGCTCGTGAACCGGCGCGCTGCGCGTTTCGGCAGCGCGCGCATTCTCGCCGAGCTGCAGCGGCACGGTCTTGCGGAGGCGACCGTCGCCGATGTGCGCGACGAGCTGGTGGCCGATGAGCCCGAGCGCGCGTGGCAGGTCTGGCAAAAAAAGTTCACGGCACCGGCGGCCGATGCCGCCGAAGCCGCCAGACAGATGCGATTCCTGCAACAGCGGGGTTTCTCGCATGATGCGATCAAGCGCGTGATGCGGCGCGCCAAAGAGGCATGTTAAACTGCCGCAGCTTTGCAGCGCCGCAGGAGCGGCACCAGTCGTAGAAACTGCGACAGGCTGCACAACTAACGCGCGCCAGCCGATTCCGGCGTCTGCGCCTGTCGCACTATGCCTTTGCCATCCCCGACTATCTCTCGTGCGCCGCGGCATACACGCAGCATCGTCGCACAGGCATTCGAGCGCGATGATGGCCTCTGGGATATTGACGCCCGTATCACCGACGTGAAGACGCGCTTGGTCGAGATCGCTTCCGGTCCGCGCGCTGCCGGTGACCCCATTCATGACCTGTGGTTGCGCATCACGGTCGATACCCAATTCAACATCATTGACGCAATCGCCGTTTCGGATGCGGTGCCTTATCACGGCTACTGTGAAGCGATCGGTCCCGCGTACAAGAAGCTGATCGGCCTGAACCTGTTGAAGGGTTTCCGCCTGGCCGTGAAGGAAAGGCTGGCGGGCATCGCAGGCTGCACACACCTGACCGAGCTGGCCGGCGTGCTGCCCACCGCCACCATCCAGGCCTTTGCCGGCGATGTACTGCCGACGCGTGATGGTGTCGTCGATGACACCGGCGCGCATCCACCCTTCCAGCTTGACCGCTGCCACTCGCTGCGTCGCGACGGCCCGGCGGTCGCCAAGTATTACCCGCGCTGGGTCCTCAAGTCCGAGACCCAGACCTGATCAACCTGCATACCTACAACACGTGCCATGAGGGGGAAGTTTGCATGAAAATCCATGAGTACCAGGGAAAAGAAATCCTGAGGAAATACGGCGTCACCGTTCCGCGCGGCATTCCGTGCATGAGCGTCGATGAAGCGGTGAAAGCTGCCGAGCAGCTCGGCGGTCCGGTCTGGGTCGTGAAGGCACAGATCCATGCCGGCGGCCGCGGCAAGGGCGGCGGCGTGAAGGTCGCAAAATCGCTCGATCAGGTGAAAGACTATGCAAACCAGATCATGGGCATGCAGCTGGTCACGCACCAAACCGGCCCGGAAGGCCAGAAAGTGCGTCGCTTGCTGATCGAGGAAGGCGCGGACATCCAGAAAGAACTCTATGTGTCGATGGTCACCGACCGCGTATCGCAGCGCGTCGTGCTGATGGCCTCGAGCGAAGGCGGCATGGACATCGAAGAAGTCGCTGCTTCGCACCCGGAAAAAATCCACAAGGTCGCCATCGACCCGTCCACCGGCCTGAAAGATGCCGAAGCTGATGACATCGCCGCCAAGATCGGCGTGCCGCCGGGCTCCATCGCCGATGCCCGCAAGCAGCTGCAAGGTTTGTACAAAGCCTATTGGGACACCGATGCATCGCTGGCCGAAATCAACCCGCTGATCCTGACCGGCGACGGCAAGGTGATCGCGCTCGACGCCAAGTTCAACTTTGATGCCAACGCGCTGTTCCGTCAGCCCGACATCATGGCCTACCGGGATCTCGACGAAGAAGATCCGGCCGAGATCGAAGCGTCGAAGTTCGACCTCGCGTACATCTCGCTCGACGGTAACATCGGCTGCCTGGTGAACGGTGCCGGCCTCGCGATGGCCACGATGGACACCATCAAGCTGTTCGATGGTGAGCCGGCCAACTTCCTCGATGTCGGTGGCGGCGCCACGGCCGAGAAAGTGACCGAAGCTTTCAAGATCATGCTGAAGAATCCGCACCTGAAGGCCATCCTGGTCAACATCTTCGGCGGCATCATGCGCTGCGACGTGATCGCCGAAGGCGTGATCACCGCATCGCGCGCCGTGAAGCTGGGCGTGCCGCTGGTGGTGCGCATGAAGGGCACCAATGAAGACATCGGCAAGAAGATGCTGGCCGATTCCGGCCTGCCCATCATCTCGGCCGACACCATGGAAGAAGCAGCGCAGAAAGTGGTCGCTGCGGCCAACGGCAAATAAGCCGCAGGCACGCACCTACTGAACCGCGAAGCGCAAACCATTTACCAGGAAAAAAACATGTCGATCCTGATCAACAAAGACACCAAAGTCATCACGCAGGGCATTACCGGCAAGACCGGCCAGTTCCACACCCGCATGTGCCGCGACTATGCGAACGGCCAGAACTGTTTCGTCGCCGGCGTGAACCCGAAGAAGGCCGGCGAAGATTTCGAAGGCATCCCGATTTACGCGAACGTGCGTGAAGCAAAGCAGGCAACCGGCGCGACCGTCTCTGTCATTTATGTGCCGCCGGCTGGCGCTGCCGATGCGATCTGGGAAGCGGTCGAGGCTGAACTCGATCTGACGATCTGCATTACCGAAGGCATCCCGGTACGCGACATGCTCGCGCTGAAAGACAAGATGAAGAAGGCCGGCAGCAAGACCCTGCTGCTGGGCCCGAACTGCCCCGGCCTGATCACGCCGGAAGAAATCAAGATCGGCATCATGCCGGGCCACATCCACAAGAAGGGCCGCATCGGCGTCGTGTCGCGCTCCGGCACGCTGACCTATGAAGCGGTCGGTCAGCTGACTGCACTCGGCCTCGGTCAGTCGTCCGCCGTCGGTATTGGTGGTGACCCGATCAATGGCCTGAAGCACATTGACGTGATGAAGGCCTTCAACGACGACCCGGATACCGATGCCGTGATCATGATCGGCGAAATCGGTGGTCCCGACGAGGCGAATGCGTCGTACTGGATCAAGGACAACATGAAGAAGCCGGTCGTCGGCTTCATCGCGGGCGTCACCGCACCGCCGGGCAAGCGCATGGGCCATGCCGGTGCGCTGATTTCCGGCGGCGCCGACACTGCGGATGCCAAGCTCGAGATCATGGATGCCTGCGGCATCAAGGTCACACGCAACCCGTCCGAAATGGGCCGCCTGCTGAAGGCGATGCTGTAAGCCGCCGCAGCGCCCCCACGAAAAGGGAGCCCACGTTGTGGGCTCCCTTTTTGTTTGCCGATACGGCTGGGGCCGGCGGCGTCGTTGGGATCGGTGGGGTCCGTGGGGCAGTGAGGCAGTGAGGAAAGTCAGGGGGGCAGTGGCGATCAGGTGCGTGGCCGCAGGCGCGGCGCCAGTGTCGATGTCGTCTGATCGACTTGCCAGGTCATGCCGGCGCCGGCGGCACAAGTGCCGTTGTACACGATGGTGTCGCCATTGTTCACACCGGGAATCGTGTTGTTGTACGCGATCGTGATGCGTGCGGTGTTTTGGCTCAGGCCTGCCGCAGTGACCGAGGCAACGCCACGGCCGGTGATCGTAGTCGCGACCGGCAGTCCGAGGTCGTCATGGCTCAGGTTCGCTGCGCGATCGGTCAAGGTACCGTCACTGCATGCAATGCCCAGTGCCGTAAATGCGGGCGATGCCAGGCTGGGGCCTTCGGAGATGCGCGCGCGTGCGGTGTAGTCCTGATACGCGGGCAGACCGACGGCTGCGAGGATGCCGATGATCGCAACGACAATCATGATTTCTATCAGCGTGAAGCCGGCTGAGCGACAAGGGATCGCAGCTCTGACTGCGCGGTGAGCCGAGCGCGGCATAGCAGCACGCAGTGTCGCGCAAGCGAGTGCATGGCGGGGCAGTGTATGGTTGGCTGGCGCGGGGATGTGTATGAGGATGTGCATGGGGGCTCCTGGTGGATGCATCGATTCATTCCACCGTGACGGTGGATGAACCCGCCATGGCAAGCCGCATGCCACATCGCGACAGCAGCGTTGGCGGGTCCGGTATGCGCCAGTCATTGCGTTGTGATTACCGTTGCGCCGGTCATCGCCTCTACTTGCGCTGGACAAGTGATCAGCGCTCTCGCACATGATGTGCATCAGCGTCAGCTGTTCATTTGCCGGTCAGCAGCGTGGTGCGATGTCCAGTTCGTTGGGCGTTAGGTTTCAAAATCTGACGCGCACTGACAAAGATTGTCATTTCGTGCCGAGATCAGTCACTGGCCGTCGAATCGCGCACGCGATGCCTTGCGAGTCGTCAACGCAGGTCTTGCTGTTAAAATAAGCAGTGTTCCCGGCAGTGCATCATCCCGACAGTGTTTCAAGCCTGCCGGCGCGGACACACACGTGGCGTGTGCCACTTTCTGAGGCGAGGATGAAGCAGCATCGCGGCATCGACTTGGCTTGGCAGGATGAACCGGACGCACTGCGTCGCCGGTGGCTGCGTCGTCTGCGTTGGCCGTTCGGGCTCGGTGTGCTCGCGGCGCTTGGCTGGTTCAGCGGGCTGGCGCGCAGCTGGCCGGATTTCGTGCTGCTGCTCGGCAGTGTGAGCCTGGTGGTGTTGCTGGTGCAGGCGCGTTTCGAGCGTCGTCAGCAGCGTCGCTGGCGCGCCGACAGTCGCTTGTTCGAGCCACCGCTGCCGAAGCCGATTTCCACCGTACCGGTCGAAAAGGAATGGCGCTGGCCGTCCCACCCGCTGGTCAGCATCCCGCTGGTGATCACGATGATCGCGGCTTTGTACTGGGTGCTGGTCGAGCACCAGATGCAGGTCGCCGGTGGCTGGCTGATTGCGATACTGGTGCTGGCCCTGGTGAATTTGTGGAGCTGGCGCCAGCCACTGCTGTGGGCAGCGATCGTGGCCGTGGGAGTGACCTTGTCGGCACTGGTACGATGGCTGGCAGACTGGCTGACGGTGCCCGGCGCGCTGCTGTTGCTGTGTGCGGCAGCGGCCGCAGTGGTGTACGCGACCCGGGAATACCTGCAACGCAAACGGAAAGACGGTAGCACGGCATGAAAAAAGAACCCGGCGTGAATGGCGAGTGGGTGCCGGTCGGCATCGAGGAACGCGTCGCCAACGCCACCATCCCCAGCCTGGTGTCACTCGGCATTCCGGCCGCAGTGCAGACCCAGTACGCGTTTAGCGATGGCTGGGGCGACGGCGGCTGGATCCTGCCGGTCGTGGTCTGGGTCTATGGTTTGCTGTTCTGGTTCATGTCCACCGGCATCGACCTGCTGCGCCCGAAGCGCTGGGAGTGGACCGAGGCCGCGCTCGAAGAAAAATACCGCTACTGGAGCGCCGCGCGTGTCGCCAGCAGCCACTTCTGGGGTCACTGGTGGGTACGCTTCCCGATCGGCCTGCTGTTCATTGCGTATGGCGTGCATACGCTGTTGCAACCGGATTTCACCGCGCAATGGATCAGCTGGATCATGCTGATGTGCGCCTTCATCACGCCTTTCGTGTTCGTCGCCGAAATGGCCTTGCTGCCGTTGTCGATCGTGATCGTCGTCGGCTACCTGGCGCTGGTGACCTTTGTACCGATGTCGCTGATGATCATGCTCGGCTTCCTCGGCATGCTGGCCACGGTGATGATGGCGGCGCAGCGCCGTGGACCGAAGCCGCTGAAGAAGGACAAGGCCGACGCCAAAGACGCAAAGGATGCGAAGCCGGCCGATGCCGATGCGGCTGCCGCTGCAGCGGCAGCCGGGGCGGGCGATGGCGCCGCTGAGGGTGCCACTGAGGGTGCAGCAGGCACTGCTGAACCAGGCGTCGCCGCCGATGACGCAGCGATGAGCTCGGCCGACAACGCGGCCGATGATATGGCTGCGGCATCCGGCGCCGATGCGCAGGGCGAGCCCCCGGCCTTGCCTGCACCGGCAGGCGAAACCGATGCGGTTGCCGAGTCTGACGGGACGATGGCATCGCCGGCGACACCCGAGGCAACCAAGTCGGCTTGAGCGCGCTGTCGCAGAGGCCGCCATGCAGCATGGCGACCTGCAGCCCGCCCGCCTGGCCCCGCGACAATGGCCGCCCGTAGCAGACGGTAAATCATGGGGTCGGGCATCGCGCTTGGTCCCGTCAGTCTGGAAAATCGATCGCGATTCAAAGGACCCTATGGATCACAACATCTCCCTCATCACCACGCTCGCTGCCGGCTTCGGCATGGCACTCATCCTCGGCTTCCTCGCAGAACGGATAAAAGTGCCGGCGTTGGTCGGGTACCTGGTGGCCGGCATCATCATCGGACCTGGCACGCCGGGCTTTGTCGCCGACGTGCATCTGGCTTCTCAATTGTCGGAGATCGGTGTCATGTTGCTGATGTTTGGCGTCGGTCTGCATTTTTCGTTGGATGACTTGCTGGCCGTGAAGCGCATCGCCGTGCCTGGCGCCGTGGTGCAAATGGGACTGGCCACCTTGCTTGGCATGGCAGTGGCGTGGGGATGGGACTGGGGTTGGGGGAGTGGCCTGATCTTCGGCTTGTCGCTGTCTTGCGCCAGCACCGTCGTGCTGCTCAAGGCGCTGGAAAGTCGTGGTGTGCTGGAGAGCATGAATGGGCGCATTGCCGTGGGCTGGTTGGTCGTCGAAGACCTGGCGACAGTGCTGGTCCTGGTCTTGCTGCCGCCGCTGGCCGGCGTGTTGGGTGACTCAGACGCCACCCTGGCGGCCTCTGCCCGCCCGCTGTGGATCACCATCGGGCTCACGCTGCTGGAAGTCGGTGCCTTCCTCGCCCTGATGCTGATTGCTGGTCGGCGTGTACTGCCCTGGATGTTGTGGCAGGTCTCACGTACCGGCTCGCGCGAATTGTTTACGCTCGCTGTCATCGCCAGTGCCATTGGCATCGCCTACGGCGCGGCTGCATTGTTCAGCGTCTCGTTTGCGCTGGGGGCCTTCTTCGCGGGGATGGTCATGCGTGAGTCCAAATTCAGTCACCGCGCAGCGCAAGAATCCTTGCCGCTTCGCGATGCGTTCTCCGTGCTCTTCTTCGTATCGGTGGGCATGCTTTTCAAACCGTCGATTCTCATTCAACAACCGTGGCAAGTGCTGGGTGTGGTGGCGATTATTATCGTCGGCAAGTCTGTTGCGGCCTTGGCGCTGGTGCTGGCATTCCGCTATCCGCTGAACACGGCGCTCATCGTTTCCGCCAGTCTGGCGCAGATCGGCGAGTTCTCCTTCATCTTGGCCGGACTGGGACTCTCCCTTGGTTTGCTGCCGGCCGACGGCATGAGCCTCGTGCTGGCGGGCGCGCTGATTTCGATTGCGCTCAATCCTTTGTTGTTCGCCTTGATTGAGCCTGTGCGCCATTGGGTCCTGCAGCGCTCCGCTTTGGCTCGCAGCTTGGATCAGCGCACCGATCCCTATGCTGAACTGCCGATGAGCACCGAACGCAAATACCTGGAGGGGCAGGTAGTGCTGGTCGGCTATGGCCGTGTCGGCAAACGGATCGCCGGCGCCTTGGAAGAGCGTGGCATTCCATATGTGGTGGCTGAACAGAATCGCGAACTGGTGGAAAAATTGCGCAAACAAGGCAAGGTCGCGGTGTCCGGCAATGCGACCGATCCGGCCGTACTGATCCAGGCGCATATCGCCGAAGCGGCCATGCTGGTCGTGGCGACACCCGATTCCCTGAATGTCCGGCAGATGGCCGATATTGCGCGAACCCTGAACCCGAATATCGAGATCGTGCTGCGGACCCATGGTGAAGACGAGTCGCAGATGCTGCGCAAGGAGGGTATCGGTACGGTCTTCTATGGCGAGGAAGAGTTGGCCAAGGGGATGGCCGGACATGTGCTGCAGCGCTTCGCCATTCGGCCCCACGGTTCGTAGTACGAGCCTGTGCCTGAGACTGGTCGGCAACAGGCACACCAGCGGCCAAGCAGATGCCACATGTGGCGCGCGCTGTCGTGGGGCTTATTGGGAAGCAGTGTCACCGACACCGGCTTGCGGGGGGGCGGCGGATCTTGACGTGGGGCTTGCCCCGCCTGCCGTCTGGGTCCCGGGGTCTGAATCGACGCCGGCACTGTGTTGCAACGATATGTACTTGCTGGTGCCTCGGGTCGGAATCGAACCG
>JACCDN010455444.1_pt1 | contig 44885 bp, 12 predicted proteins | sample 7441691 | NCBI WGS metagenome assembly JACCDN01 (sample SAMN15323439, study PRJNA562643) | freshwater metagenome | isolation source: river surface water | place: USA:Blue River Watershed | collected 2017-08-16 | reverse complement strand
CTGCTAGTCAAGCGGCCGCAGCTGCAGCTACAGCCGCTGCTCAAGCAGCGAGAGCGGCTCAGGCAACGCAACAGGCGGCAGATTCTGCAGACGCTGCAGATGCGCAAACAAGTCAACAAGCCACAGGTGCGCCTGCTACTCAAGCAGCTGCGACCGCTGCTCAAGCAGCTCCAGCGAGAGCGGCCCAGGTAACGCAACAGGCAGCAGATTCTGCAGATTCTGCAGACGCTGCAGACGCCCAAACAAGCCAACAAGCCACAGGTACGTCTGCTACTCAAGCAGCCGCAGCTGCACCTACAGCCGCTGCTCAAGCAGCGCCAGCGAGAGCGGCCCAGGTAACGCAACAGGCAGCAGATTCTGCAGACGCTGCAGATGCGCAAACAAGCCAACAAGCCACAGGTGCGCCTGCTGCTCAAACTGCTCCAGCGGCTGCAGCAGCAACAGCTGATACGGCACAGCAAGCTGCAGGGACAGCCACAACAGCGGATGCAACCCCACAAGCGACACAACTTGCTCTCGCGACCACCACGGATGCGACCGCGTCAGAAGCAGCTTCTACAGATCGTGCTGCTCAAGCAGTCGCTACAGATGCACAAGTGCAATCTTTGGCCGCTGCATCTGTTTCGCCAAGTACCAATCCAAACTTGGTAAGCCCCATCACAGGCAGCTCGTTGGTGAGCCCTATCACTGGTGGCAATTTGGTGGCGCCGCTTTCATCGGCGACAGCGGATGCGGGCGGTTCGCAAAATACGGCTAATGCAAGTACTTTCGTGAACTACGGTGCCACTGCATCACCCCCATCCATCATTGACACGGTCGTACCTCAGGTGGTGAAGGCGACCAACGAATTGGTACCTCCCGTCATTCCGAAAGTGACCCTGAGCACACCTGAGGCCCATGTGGATGAGTCATCGGGAACACTGTCGTTTGGCATCAAGCTCTCTTCACCCACAAGTTTGTTTGTTACTTACACCTTGACGATTGAGGCGGTCGATGCGAACAACGCGGCTGACTCACGCATTGCCAGTGGTACTTACACCCGAACCATTCAAGCCGGACTGGCCGGCGAAACGTTCACTTTGCCCATTACGGCGAACACGCTTCGAGAAAACAGCATCACGGTCAAGGCCACGCTCAGTGGCTTGATCAACGGTGTTCCTGATGGCACATATGCCGAGTTCAGCTTAGACGACTTGCTGCCCATGCAGGGCGGTAATAGCTCAGACACCATGGTGGGTGATGCCACCGCTGAATCTATATTCGGCGGTGGGGGTGATGACAGCATTCAAGCTGGAGGTGGAGAGAACACCGTTGACGGTGGCGTTGGCGCAGACACAATCTTGGCAGGTGCTGGGGCTGACTCACTGCAGGGCGGTGAAGGCAATGACAGCATCGACGGCGGTGATGGCTCCGACATTTTGCTGGGTGGTGTGGGCAATGACATCTTGGTCGGTGGCAATGGCCTCGATGCCGTCAGTTTTGATGGCGTCACGACGCCAGTCACGGTTGCACTCGGTTTGAACAACGCTGCCGGTAGCAGCGTGGACACCACGGTGGGCGGGCAGGGGACAGATACCTTGGTGGGTATCGAAAATGTCATTGGCGGTTTGGCTGCAGACACCATCACAGGTAACGAAGGCGCCAACTTGCTCGATGGTGGTTCAGGCAGTGACTCCATCAATGGCGGCACAGGTTCAGACACGCTCTTGGGTGGTGAGGGTGACGATGTCCTCACCGGCGGCGCTGACGATGACAGTGTCGATGGCGGTGAAGGCAATGACACCGTGTTGGGCGATGCTGGCAACGACACCTTGAGTGGTGGTGTGGGTGTGAATACCCTCAATTTCAGTGCAGCAGCTCCCACAGATTTGGTGGTCAATCTCGCGGCTGGAACAGCCAGTAGCACGGCGACAGGTACAGACAGCATCAGCAGTTTCCAAAACGTCGTCGGTGGCACGGGCAACGACAGCGTGGTGGGTAGTGAGGAAGCCAACGTCATTGATGTGGGCGCAGGTAACAACAGTGTGGACGGCGGTGGCGGAGATGACACCATCCTTACCGTCAGTGGCAATAACAGCATCGTGGGTGGTGTTGGCAATGACATCGTCATAGCGGGTACCGGCAGTGACACCATTGACGGTGGTGTCGGCAACGACAGCATTGCAGCAGGCGCAGGCACCGATCTGGTGGCCGGCGGTGCGGGCAACGACACGCTCTCGGGCGGTGATGGCAACGACGTCTTGGACTACAGCGCCAACACCGCATCGCAAGGCGTGGTGGTCAATTTGGCAACAGGCTTAGCCAGCAGTGATGGTCTAGGTGGTGCTGACAGCGTCAGTGCCTTTGAAACCGTGCAAGGTGGTTCAGGCAATGACCAAATCACCGGGGATGCTGGGAACAACTTGCTGCTGGGTGGGCTCGGTGGAGACACCTTATTGGGCGGCTTAGGCGCAGATACATTGCAAGGCGGTGTTGGAGACGACAGCCTGAGCGGCGGCGAAGGTGCCGATACCGTGGAAGGTGGAGACGGCAATGACCGCATTGCACTCGATTTGTTAGATCGCATTGTGGGCGGTAGCGGCAATGACGTGCTGGTGATTGCAGACAGCGATTTGAATCTCGCCAACAGCGTGTTCACCACAGCGCCTGACATCAGTGGCATGGAAGTCATTGATCTTTCAGCCCCGGGTGCCAACCACATCAACTTGGGTCGCAATTTTGTGGCGACGGTGTCCACCGGCAACACAACACCCAACATCATCACCATCGAAGGTTCGGCGGATGATGTGGTCTCGTTGGCCAATGATGCGTCCTCACCCGACACACCTGTGTGGCAACTCGACACGTCGATCAACGTCGCAGGATACAAAGCCTACAAGAGCATCGATCCAAGCCCCACCGTGACGGTCATGGTGGCCAATGCGGTCACCGTCGGAAACACCGTACAAGGTTCAGCTGTGGCTGATACCTTGCTCAGCGGCCCCGGCAACGACACCTTGGTGGGTGGCGATGGCATGGACATCGTGGACTACTCTCGCGTGGCAAGTGCCACCAGCTCGGGCTTAGACACCGTGCCATCCTCTGTGGGCATGGCCATCGATTTGGCCAACCAGACCGTACAAACCGTCAATACTAATGCCAGCGTGTTTGGTGTTGATCGCTTGATCGGCATTGAAGGCGTGCAAACCGGTCGTGGCAATGACACCGTCAAAGGCAGCACCGCTGCCGACATGATCACCACAGATATCGGTACTGACACCGTAGGCAGCGCAGACACGGTCGATGGCAATGGGGGTGCTGACACCATCAACACCGGCGCGGGCAATGACCTGATCTATTACAACCCCTTGGCCAGCATCAACGCAGGAACCGGCACAGACACCTTGCGCATGTCGGGCTCCGAAATTGACATGACCACCGACAGCGGTGTGGTGCGTGGCATTGAGTTCATCGACTTACAAACAGACAACGCACGCAACCACCTCACCTTTGACGTCACCGATGTGTCTCAAATGGGTGGCTCGGTCACCATCTTGGGAACTGCGGACGATGAAGTCACCCCACTGGGCACATGGAGTGCGAGCGGTGGCGTGCAAACCATTGGCGGCTTGACCTATCAGGCCTACACCAGCGGCGCCAACACCATCTTGTTGTCTAGTCAGATTCGTGTGGTGGGCTTGAGTCTTGGCGGCTCCAGCACACCTTCGTTGTTGACGGGCAGTGGTTTGAATGACACTGTCTTGGGTGGCAGCGCTGGAGATACCTTAGATGGTGGCTCCGGCTCAGACAGCATCGTGGGCGGAGGCGGGGCTGATGCCATCGTGTTTGATGCCAACGATGCAACAGTGAACGCAGGTGGCGGTATTGACACCTTGCTGATTCGTGAAGCCACGGCAGACTTCACCGCGGTGTTGCCGGGTGGTGGCACAGTTGCGTCCAAATTTAGCCAATTTGAAGCCCTTGACATGCGCAACGGCGACAGCAACACACTCACCTTGAATGCAAGCAGTGTGACCGCCTTGACGCAAGGCGGTAGCAGCAGTGTGGTCACCATCAATGGTGACGGTACCGACAACTTGATTCTCACTGACAGCTGGATCCAGTCAGGCAGTCCACAGTTGCTCAACGGTGTGGCTTATCGAACCTACACCAACGGTGGCTTGACACTCAAAGTCTCCACCGACATCAATTTGCTCAATCCTCAACTGGGTTCATCGTCAAACAACACCCTCACCGGTGTCACGGGCAGCAACGAATTCTTTGATGCAGGAGCGGGTGATGACGTCATCAACGCAGGCGATGGCAATGACGTTTTGCGCGGTGGTGCCGGCAACGACACCTTAGATGGTGGCGCCGATTCAGACACCGCAGACTTCAGCGACAACAGCAACACCGTCATCATCAACCTTGGTACAGGCTCAGTCTCTGGCACTTTGGGGTCCACAGCGGTCACGGTCACGGGTTCTCAGGCTCAGGGCGTGGACAGTGGCATCGACAGCATCACCAACATTGAAAACGTCAACGGTGGTTCTGGTAACGACATCCTTGTGGGCAGCAGCGGTAGTAACCGACTCGCCGGTGGCACAGGTGCAGACACCCTCGACGGCGGCGCAGGCGACGACAGCGTCAGCGGCGGCGATGGTGGCGACAGCGTTTTAGGTGGCGCAGGCGCAGACTTGGTCGATGGCGGTGCAGGTGACGACCGCTTAGACGGCGGGGACGACAACGACACTGTGCTCGGTGGCACAGGTGCAGACAGCATCACGGGTGGTGCTGGCAATGACTCCATCGACGGCGGAGCCGACAACGACACCATCGATGGTGGTGCGGGCAACGACTACCTCTTCGGTGGGGTAGGTGATGACTCCATCTCCGGCGGTGATGGCGACAACACCCTCGACGGCGGCCTCGGTGCAGACGTGTTGTCTGCCACCAGCGGCAGCAACACATTCGTGTACGACAGCCGAGATATCTCTATCACAGGCGGCACGGGTACCGATGCGGTGGATTTGAGTGCGTTGGCCACCACCCGCCTCGACAGCGGCCCTGTGATTGCCAATGTGGAGGTTCTCAATCTCACAGGCGGTGTGTCCAATACATTGACCCTCAATCGCGCCAGTTTCGAACGCACCGATGGTTCAACCGCCATTGGGCTTGTATCGACCGCGAGCAGTGCAGTTACCGTCTCGGGCGACGACAACGACACCCTGTTGTTAGATGGCGCATGGGTCAAAGACAGCAGCATGGTCAACGGCTACTTCAAGTACACCTTGGCGAACAGCGTGAGCGGGCAAGCCGCCCATGTCATCTTGGTGGATCCAGATGTTCAAGTGGTCACACAAATCACAGGCTCCAGCACAGCAGACATGCTCGCTGGTTCAGCTGCCGGCGACTTGATGTACGGCGGTGACGGTGCTGACTCCATCAACGCTGGAGCCGGTAATGACACGGTTCAAGGTGGCGCTGGCAATGACTACATTTCGGGTGGCGATGATGTAGCCGCGGGCGTCGATGCGGTGGACTACAGCAACGCCACCGGTAACCTGACGATCGCCTTGGGTCTCAATGGTGCAGCAGGCAGTAGCAGCGATGCGCTCACTGGCAGTGGCAGTCAAGGCAACGATATTTTGTTGGGCATTGAAAACGTCACAGGCGGCAGCGGAAGTGACAGCATCACGGGTAACGAAGACTGGAACTTGATCGATGGCGGTCAGGGCAACGACGTCTTGTCGGGTGGCGCAGGTCAAGACACCTTGCTCGGCGGCGCAGGCAACGATGTGCTGGACGGTGGCGCGGACAACGATTTGTTCGTGGGCGGAACTGGCAATGACACCTTCATTGGCGGTGCAGGCATTGACACCTTGGATGATTCGGCTGCCACAGGCAACCTCACCATCAACTTGGCCGCAGGCACCAGCAGTGACAGCAACAGCAGCACCGTGACGGGCTTGGGCAATGACGCCATTTCTGGCGTTGAAAACCTCATCACCGGCACAGGCAACGATCGCATCACCGGCTCCACAGACGCCAACCTCATCCAATCAGGGGCAGGCAACGACATCGTGGCTGGCGGCGCGGGCAGCGACACCCTCGAGGGTGGCGCAGGCAATGACACATTGGACTACACGGCCAACACCAGTGCACAGGGCATTGTGGTGGACCTCTCTGCGGGCACCGCCAATGATGGCTTGGGCGGAACCGACAGTTTCAGCAGTTTTGAATCCGTCAGCGGTGGTTCGGGCACCGACAGCATCACGGGTGATTCGGGTTCCAACTTGCTTTCTGGCAACACAGGCAATGACACCTTAGACGGTGGTGCAGGCAACGACACCCTCAGTGGTGGCAATGACCAAGACGTCATTTTGGGTGGTTCAGGCAACGACATTTTGCTGGGCGATACGGGCAATGACACCCTCAAGGGGCACTGGCAATGATGTGCTCTCCGGCGGCGACGACATTGACACCGCAGACTTCAGCGACGACACCACGGGCGTCACTGTTGCTTTGGTCGCGGGCGAGGGCACAGCCACGTCCAGCACCACCGGCACCGACACTCTCAGTGGTATTGAAAACCTCATAGGTGGCAGCGGGGCTGACAGCTTAGGGGGGGATGTCAATGACAACATCATTGAAGCCGGTGCAGGCAACGACAGCTTGAATGGCGGTGCCGGCAATGACACCCTCAGCGGTGGCGTGGGCAACGACAGCGTCAACGCTGGAGACGGCGCTGATCTTGTGTTGGGCGATGCAGGAGATGACACCTTGGCCGGTGGCGTTGGCAACGACGTCTTGGACTACAGCGGTGTCAGCGGCCCCGTGGCCATCAACTTGGACAGCGTCGACATGGCTGCCAGCGTCAACGGCAGCGCAGTCACGGTGAGCAGTGGCTCTGCACAAGGTGCAGGCACCGACCGTTTGAGCGGATTTGAAACCGTGGTGGGTTCCGGCGGTGCCGACACCATCATGGGCAGCAGTGTGGCTGATGTGATCGTTGGCGGCTCAGGTCCTGACTCTATCAACGCAGGCAGCGGCGACGATGTGGTCATGTTTGATGCCAACGACACCAGCGTGATTGGTGGCGCAGGCAACGACACGCTCCGTGTCGATGGCAGCTTGAACATGATCGACTTCACCTTGGTGCGTGACGACATCTTCTCGCAGTTTGAAGTGCTCGACCTCACCGCTGCGCCGAGTCAGTCGGTCAAGATTGCTGATGCTGACGTCTATGCGATGACAAGCTCTCCCGCAAGAACCTTGACCCTCAATGCCAACTCTGATGATGGTCTGCGCTTGGTGGGCAACTGGGCGTTGGACAACACCGGTAACACGGATACGACGCATTTCAACGCCTACACCACCAGCTACACACCTTCTGGCGGCAGTCCTGTCACTTTGACTGTTTTGGTTCCCATCGCCATCACCCCCGGTATGTTGTATATCACGGGCGAAACCAGCGATGTACCCGCCAGCACGGCGGGTGATGATGAATTCCGCACCAACGGCGGCGCTGACTTGGTCAGCGCAGGCGCAGGCAACGACAACATTGATGCCGGTAGCGGCAACGACACCGTAGTGGCCGGCACAGGCAACGACGTTGTGTTGGCCGGTACAGGCAACGACGTCATTTACGGTGGCGAATCTTCCAGTGAATCAGGCTCAGGCAACGACAACATTGACGCAGGTGACGGCAATGACTCGGTCATTGCGGGTGACGGCAATGACACCGTCGACGGTGGCAGCGGTGATGACAGCATCAGCGCTGGCGCAGGCAGTGACTATGTCGATGGTGGTGATGGCAGCGACAACATGTCTGGTGGCTCTGGTGACGACACGTTGCTCGGTGGCTTCGGAAACGACACAATGTCTGCAGGTGTTGGCAACGACAGCGTAGATGCAGGCATTGGCGACGATGTGGTTTACGGCTACAGCGACTCCGACACCGTGTCGGCCAGTAACGGCAATGACACCCTAGAAGGTGGTAACGGCACCGACACCCTCAACTACTCTGCGGTTCCTTCGAGCAGTGGTTTGACCATCAACTTGGCCACGGGCGTGGCCAGCGGTACAGCTGTCGGCACCGATGCGATCTCAGGATTTGAAAACGTCGTAGGCGGCGCAGGTGCTGACAACATCACAGGTTCAAGCCTGAGCAACGTCATTCAAGGTGGATTGGGAAGCGACACCATTGATGCCGGTGGTGGTAACGACTGGGTGCTCTATGACAGCGCTGACGCACGTGTGGACGGTGGCAGCGGTGTGGACATCTTGGCCATCAATCAGGCGGGCACGACCAATTTGGTCGGCAACACCCGTTTCCTTGGTTTTGAAGAAATTGATCTGACCAATACGGTCAATCAAACCCTATCGCTGGACACAGCGTCGGTGTTTGCGATGTCTGACACCACAGACACCTTGAAAGTTCACGGCAGCGTGGGCGACACCCTGACCTTGTCGGGCAATTGGATCGCTGCAGGCACACAGCCGGTGATCTACAACAATGGCGCAGCGCGTCAGTACAACAAGTACACCTATTACGACGAGATCAACCAAACCACCGCCACGGTACTGCTCAGTCCTGATGTGGCCTTGACGATTTCGTACGCCGGTACCACGGGCAACGACGTGCGTATTTACGATCCATCAGATTTGGTGGTTGACGGTTTGGCCGGTACAGACACCTTGCGATTTGACACGGTCAGCGCAGCCGATGTGGTGCTGGATTTGGGCGACCCGACGGGTCGACCCGCGATCGTGCATACCGAAGTGATTGACATCGGTGGCAAAGCGGCCAGCAGCAACTACCTGGTCGTCAGTCCGGGCAGCGTATGGGATGTGGCCAGTTCATCCTCGGTGGCAGGCAGTGCCACGCTCACTGTCGATGCAGACAGCGCAGGCGACACAGTGTTCTTAGACGGCAGCTGGACTTCCGCAGGAACCTCAGGTGGCTATCAAATCTACACCAGCACCTACAACGGCAAAACCGTGACCTTGCAGGTCGACTCCGTGGCCTCTGTCACGGCCATGACCGCTGGCGCCACCTTGGGTGGTGCCGCCATGGATGTGTTGCGTGGCTCCAGTGCGACCGACATCTTGAACGGCGCAGGCGGCGCAGACGTCTTGCGCGGTGATGCTGGCGACGATGTGTTGATCTTCGATGCCAACGACCGTCTGATTGATGGTGGCGCAGACACAGACACCTTGCGTGCAGCGGGTGACATCAACCTCACCACACTCAGTGACGAGGTGATTCAAAACATTGAAGTCATTGACTTGGCCAACCATGCAGGTGCGACCACTTTGACGTTGAATGCCACCGATGTGTTGGCGATGAATGCCGCAGGTCTCTTGCAAGTCACAGGCAGCAGCGCCGACATGGTGCGCCTGACTGGTGAGTGGGTGCAAGGTGCCAATGCCAATGGCTACACCTCTTACACCCTCAATGGTGCCACCGTGTTGGTGCAAGACGGTGTCTTGCCCGTATTCACAGGCACCACAGGCCGTGACGAGCTCACTGCAGGTGCAGGCGTGCAGTGGATGGATGGCGGCGCTGGCAGTGATGTGCTCGACGGCGGCTTAGGCGCAGACACCCTCAGCGGTGGCGATGGCGATGACGTGCTCGTATTTGACAGCGTTGACATGAGCGTCTCCGGCGGTGCGGGCACCGACACTTTGCGTGTGGGTGGTGCAGGCGTCACGCTGGACCTCACCTCCACAGGTGTGGTGAATAAATATTCAAGCATCGAAAAAATCGATCTCACCGGTCTCGTTAGTAACAGTAACAACACACTCATCGTGGGGGCGGATCAAATTCACGCCATGACGGGTGGGGCAGAGCGCCTCATCGTCGGGGGCGACACGGGCGATATCGTGCGTTTGTCCGGCTCAGGTTGGCAGTCTCGTGGTTCTGAGTTGGTGCTGGGCATCACCTACAACAAGTACACCAACTTTGCCAGCGATGGCACACCGGTGAGTATTTTGTTGGGCTTGCAAGTCACCAAAGGTGACCAAATTGTGGGTAGCAACACAGCCTCCGTGCTCTCGGGTGGCACAGGCTCTGAAAACATCATGGGCGGTACCAGTGCAGACACCATCAATGCAGGCGTGGGTGCCGACATTGTGGATGGCGGTGCAGGTGCAGACGTCATCACCTATGACGCAAAAGACATTTCACTCAGCGGAGGTACCGACGCCGACACCTTGAAGGTGGCAGCGGGTAGCTTGCTCGACTTGAGCGACATCACTCGTCCAACAGCTGGGGCCACACGCCCAGCGCTGCAAAGCTTGGAGGTGTTTGACTTCAACAATGCCACCACCGTCAACGGGTCTGGGGTGGATACCTTGATCATCGACCCTGCCAGTTTGTTGGCCATGGGCAACGCCAACAACACCTTGACGGTGAATGCAGAAACCGCTGACAAAATTTTCTTGAACAATGTGGCTGGGGCCACGTGGAGTGCGGGTGTTAACCAAAACAATGGCTACACACGCTACACCGTCACCTACAACAGCACATTGCTGACTGTGGATGTCAGCAATGACAGCGCCAACGGTCATGCGCCCACCGTGGGCACTGTGACCAACGGCACGTCAGCGGGTGAAACGCTGGCCAGTAGTTCAGGCGTTGACATTCTCAAAGGCGGTGACGGTGCCGATACGCTTGCAGGCGGTGCAGGCGCCGACGTGATCGACGCAGGTGTTGGCGATGACCGTGTCACGTACGACCTGGCCGATCAGCGCATTTGGGGCGGCAGTGGCACGGACACCTTGGTCATCACCACGGGTTTGACAGCCGGCATCCCTGATGTGGACTTGTCTGGCAAAGCCGGTACGCAAGTGAGTGGCTTTGAGAAAATTGATCTAGGCAGCACGGGCGCCGTGATGCTGGATGACGCCTCAGTCTTGGCGTTGAATGAAACTGGCCGCGTCACTGTCAATGGGACCAGCGGCAGCACACTCAAGCTCTATGGTGGCTGGGCCTTCATGGGCGTCGACTCTGATGCCACAGGTGCACTGTTCAAAGTATTGCAAAAAGGCAACGCTTTCATCACCGTGGCCGACTCCGTCACGTTGGATATTCAAAACGAATTGGGTGGTGCAGTCACGGTCGGTAGTGCGGGCCCTGACATTCTCAGCGTCGGCGAGATGCAAGGGGCGATGACGGGTGACGGAGATGACACCGTCAGAGTCACGAACATGAGCTTTGCAGCGATTGACACCGGACGTGGAACAGACACGATCCGTTTCGACATGACGGGCCAAGTCAACACCACACTGTTGCCACCAACAGGCTTGACCAATGTTGAGGTGTTAGACCTGACCTACAACGCGGCGGCTAACGAACTGGTGTTGTCACCAGAAAAAGCAGCGCAAATGAGCGATGCCAACGATTTGTTGGTGGTCAAAGGCACGGCAGGCACAGACACCTTGTTGTTGTACGGCTCATGGACGATGACACAAAACGTCACCTACAACGGCGTGACCTACGACTTGGCCACGGGCAGCAACGGTGTGAAGGTGTATTACACCGATGGCATGGTGGCTTCGATTTCAAATCCGCCCACACCACAGCTTTCCACGTTCTCGGTGTCCTACAACAACGGCACCTATTTGGTGAGCAAGGGCATTGATGCTTATGCAGGTTGGAAAGTCGACAACGCCGGTGACATCAACCACGATGGTGTAGACGACCTCATCATCAACCAAGCCGGTTCAGCGTATGTCGTGTTTGGCCGTGACGATTTGGCCGGGCAGATTGATTTGGGCAACATTGGCAGCGATGGCTTCAAAGTCACCAACATTGACTCGAATGCGTTTGCCAGCCTGAACTTGGACAACTCAGCAGTCACCAATGCCAACTATTACGGTAGCTATCAAAGCCCCGCCTACAACGCGACCTACCAGTTTGGTCTAACTGGTATTGGTGACATCAACGGCGACGGTTGGGCCGATATGGCTGCCAACTTTAAGTACGGCAGTGTGGACTATGTACGTGTCATTTATGGGCGTAACAATTGGAGCGATGTCAACATTGCAACCTTGACCAACTCAGCCAGTGATGGTTTCACCATCAACGCGAGCTCGTTTGCAACCATCTCCAATAACAACAACTACTACAACACCTATGGCTTGAGTCAATTGACCATTGAGGGTGTTGGTGACGTCAACAACGACGGTTACCAAGACTTTGCCATTGGCAACGGTTTTGCCGCCTCCTACGACAATTCGGCGGGCACTGGAAAAGTGGCGTTGGTGTTTGGCGGTGCCTATTCAGGTGGACTGAATTTGGCAAGCATGAGCACCGACAAGGGCATCACGATTTATTCAGATGCTGCCAACCCGACCAACATCGGTACTTCCATCTCAGCATTGGGTGACGTCAACTCGGACGGTTTTGCTGATTTCGCTTTGGGTGGTCCCAGCACCAACGGTGTGCAAGGGGATTACCTCGACCGCAGCGGCGCGGCCTTTGTGGTGTTTGGTAAGGACGTCGGTTGGGCCAATACCACGGCGGTGTACCACGATAACGACCGCACAGCACCCACCATTAACTCGAGTAATTTGAGTTCCAGCTTTGGTGCCAGCAGCAACATTACCTTGTCTTTCAGCGAACCCGTGACCTCGAAAGTCACGACAGCGGCTCAGTCGTATGTTCAGCTGTACAACAGAGACACAGGCGCCTTGATCGAAAAATTTGACATCTACACCGGTCAAGGTAGCTTGGGCGGTGTGATGCAAGTCACAAGCAGCGGTATTTCGATCAACCCATTCCGTACGCTCTCGGGCAGCACGCGTTACTTCATCAACATCGATGCCAACACCTTCCAAGATGGTGCTGGCAACGTATTTGCCGGGGTCAGCGGCAACTCGGCATTGAGCCTGACAACTGCGGCAACATCGGCATCCACAGATGCCACCGCGCCGGACTTTGTGATGGATGCCACCAGCGTGAGTGGCAGTGAAGCGACTGATGTCATCAACACGACGTCTTATTTCTATGTGACGCCCTACGACCCCACGTATAACAACTCAGTGTCGGTCTCAGATCCTTTGTATGGATGGAATGTCTCCTACCCGAGCAATGTGCGAGACGATTATCTGAACTCGATCGCCGTTGACAGTCGATTCCTGGTGCCAGTGGCACCGGTGCAAAACACCTCGTCTTCAGGTTTGTGGCGTGGTGAGGCCTTTACTTTCTCGCTGAATTTGACCGAGGCCGTCAAACCTTATGGTCGTGTGTTGATTCAACGTGTGGATCACGCTGCCCACCAAGGGGACCCAGACACTTACGTCACCACTGAAAGCTTTGACTTGCAAACTGGTCGCAGCGACAAAGGTGGCACGCTCAGCTACGGCACAGGTGCGCTCAGCGAAAACAGCGGCTTTACGCTGAATTTTGGCGCCACCTTCAAAGGCAGTACAGACTACCGAATCGTGCTCGATTCGGTGCAGGATTTGGCCGGCAACATCAGCACCGCGACGAAGACCTTCTCCACGGTGGCTGACACAGTCTCTGCCAATTTGTGGGATTGGACGCGCTACAGCAACTCACTGCTTGACGGCACGGTCCACCTCGGCATGACTGGACTGCAAGTAGAGAAGAATATTTCCTTCACCGCACCAGAAACCTTGGTCATGGCCGGCACAGGCCACATTTACTTGCGCAGAGGCAGCTATGGCGGCACACCCACGGTGGTCGAAGACTTTGACTTGTCGCAACAAGTGCTGAGCAATGGTGTCTACACCATCACCAATGCCAACACAGGCAGTGTTCTTACACTGAACAATCGCACCATCACCATCAATCCTGGCTTCGCGTTGAACTACAACAACACCTACGAAGTCACCACCAGCACAGGGGCCCTCAAAGACTTGAGCGGTAACAACGCGGTGGGTCTTGAAGGCAGTGCCACCATTGGAAGCTCCCTGTACTTCAGCACACAAACCAATTTTGTGCTGAACACCGGGACCAACTTGGCGGACCATTCCATCAAAGTTGGGTTGGCAGACAACCTCACACTCAACTTCAACCAAACGGTTCAAGCAGGTGTGACGGGCAGCACGGCCAAGCTCTATAACAATGCGGGCGATTTGATCGAAACCTTCACTTCCAACGGCACCCAACTCACAGGTGATCATGGCGGGGTGGTGACGTTCAGTGGCAACAACGCCATCTTCAACCCAGGCAGCGACCTTGAGCGTGCCACCGGTTACTCCATCACGTTGGGGGGAACCTCCATCCAAACCGCCATGGCGCGTGCGGATGGCACGAAGACAACCTTGACTGGCGGCAGCATTGCGCTGACGCACAGCTTCAGCACCGAGGCCGCTGCTCAGATTGACCCCGGCTTGCAAACCAACACCGTCACGCAAACCAACCAATATTCCACCAGTGCTGTGCAGGTGAACCCGTCGAACCAACCTGCATACCAACAAGGTCAAGCCGCTGGTATGCAAGTGCAATCGGTGGGCGATGTGGACGGCGACGGCATCACCGACTTTGTGTTTGGTTCGCCCAACACCGCATCACTCAGTGGTGCGCCAAGCAGCACGGGTTACGGTGTTTACTACTTGGTGTTTGGCAAAGCAGGCGAATGGGCCGATTTGCAGTTCATTGAGCAACTCAAGACCGAAGGACGGGTCATCACCTTCTACGGCACGATCAATAACCAAATGACGGGCATCAGCCAATACGGTGATGTCAACCACGACGGTTTTGCAGACCTGTTGATTCAAGCGGGTGGTCAAAATCCATTGGTCACCGACAACACGGCCAGCGATTTTGCGGACACCGACAGCGGTGCTGTGTTCTTGGTGTACGGCCAATCGCGAACCGATTGGAACCAAAGCAAGGTCTTGAGCGCCGATAACCTAGGTGCAGATGGTTTGGCCATTACCGGCGGCTTGCCACAGGATGAATTCGGTTTCTCTGTGGCCGCAGGCGACTTCAACGACGATGGCACCGTTGACTTGGTGGCAGGTATGCCAACCAACCAGCGCGATGGTTATAACTCGGGTGAGGGCTTGGTCATCAATGGTGGTGACTACTCTGAGTCACTGATTCAAACAGGCACCACGGGTGCTGACTTGATGATTGGTGACTTCAACTCCAACCGTTTGGCGGGTGGCGATGGCAACGACAGCATTTATGGCTTGGGTGGCGCTGACATCATTCGTGGTGGTGGTGGCAACGACGTACTGTCAGTGACCGATTTCAACTTCCAGTTGATTGATGGTGGTACCGGCACGGATACGCTGAAATTTGTGGGACGCAACATCGACCTCGACATGACGGGGTACGCTGGCCAAAGCATGCGTAGTTTGGAGACCATCAACCTCGATGGTGACGGCAACAACCACTTGACCATCAACTACCGTGAAGTGGTGGCCTTGCTCGAGCGTCAGCTCTATGTGGCTTATGGCACCAACGTCTTGTTGACGGTCGATGGCACGGCGGCCAAGAGCCCCTCCATGACTCTTGAAGGGCCGTGGGCGGTGATGTCCCAAGACGCCAACTACGTGACCTATGCCCTGGAAGGTATTTATGTCAAAGTAGCCACAGGCGTAGCAGTTGACTTGATCGACTGGACTATTCCATACCAGGGCGCGACGATTGACTTGCAGGCTGCTCAGGCGGGTGTGGCAGTCAACTTGGCCAGCAGCACTGCCACGGATGCATCAGGGGCCACAGACAGCCTCACCGGCATTGAAGTGGTGCAGGGTAGCTACGGCGCTGACACGATCACAGGCACTGCCAATTCAGACACCCTGATTGGCTATGTTGGTAACGACTCGATCGTTGCAGGCGATGCACAAGACAGCCTCAGCGGGGGCGGCGGTAACGACACGTTGCTGGGTGAAGGCGGCGCCGATGTGATCGATGGCGGTGCGGGACAAGATGCCCTGTACGGCGGTGCTGGTCATGACACCCTGATGGGTGGGCTGGGCAACGACTACATGATTGCAGGTGCCACCACCGTGGGCAGCCTGAGCGGCAACGATTGGTTAGACGGCGGCACAGGCAACGACACCCTGATGGCAGGCGATGGCGACGATGTCTTGCTCGGCGGCGTAGACGCCGACTCTTTACAAGGCGAAGCCGGTCAAGATACCTTGGACGGTGGGGCAGGCAACGACAGTTTGTCTGCCGGTGCTGGCGATGACTTGGTCATTTTTGATGCAGCCGATGGCAGCATCGACGGTGGCTCCGGTTATGACACCTTGCGTGTGCAAGATGGCGTGACCGACTTGACCAGCCGAACAGCCACATTGGATAACTTTGAAGCCATTGACTTGCGTGGCAGCGGCGACAACTGGTTGCGCATGAGTACCGCCAATTTGACGGCGATTACCACCAGCGCAATGACACCACTGACGGTGCATGCTGATGCAGGTGACAGCCTGATCTTGGGGGGCACGCTCGTTTGGCGCAGTGCGGCTGACACCACCATCGATGGTCTGCGCTACCGTGGTGCCGAGGTCTACAGCGGGAGCACCTTGATTGCGACCTTGCAGTTGAGTGAGAACTTGCAAGTGTTGACCGATGGCGCAACACCTACATTTGCCAACCAGTTGGTCAGTGACACCGAGGTTTGGTACGGTTTTGCTGGAAATCGTGAAACAACCCTGAGCGGCAATGGAGGCGATGACTTCTTGACCCAGTCTCTCAGTGCTGACACCCTCAACGGGGGTGACGGCACCGACACCGCTGACTACTCCACGCAGTTTGGCAACGTCATCGTGAACTTGGGCAGCACGGATTTCTCGAGTGTCGGTCTGCCCAACGGTACCTACACCGTGGTGTCAGGAACGGCAGAGGACGGTTTCGGCAAAGTTGACACCCTCATCAGCATCGAAAACATACGCACAGGATTGGGCAATGATGTGGTGATTGGCAGTGCTGCTGCCAACCGCATCGTGACCAATGCAGGTCGCGACAGCATCAACGCCGGCGCTGGTGATGACACTGTGTTCGCAGGCGCTGGAGACGATGTGGTGATCGGTGGCGATGGCCACGACTCCATCGACGGTGGCGCAGGCCACGACAGTATCGATGCCGGAGTCGGAGACGACACCGTGCGTGGTGGCGCAGGCCATGACATCTTGGTGGGTGGCAACGGCACCGACGTGTTGGACTACAGCGACCAAACCACAGGCGTGGTGGTCAACTTCTCGTCTTCTATTTATCAAAGCGTGGCGGCGGGCACTGCCGACGACGGCTTGGGTGGTATTGACACCATCTCCGGCTTTGAAGCCGTGACGGGTGGCGCAGGCCGCGATACCTTGATCGGTGCAGCAGCCATGACAGTGGATGGTGGTTTGGGGTCGGACATCTTGATCGCCAATGCCTCGGGCAGCACCATGGTTTTCGACGCAGCGGACGTCTCCGTTGTAGGCGGTGCGGGCACCGACACCTTGTTGGTGAACGATGCTGCAGTGGATTTCAGAACCACTTGGGCGATGCCACAGATCAGCAGCATCGAGACCATCAAGCTCAATGCCGAGTCACCGCAAACTCTGACGCTAGACCAAGATGCGGTCTATCGCATGGCTGGCACGAGCAGCCTGCACATTCAAGGCACCGCTGAAGACAGTGTGGTGCTCGCAAACATCACAGGTGGAAGCTGGACCAACAGCTCTGGCACATACACCAGCAGCTACACCGTGGGGGGCTCTTCACTCACGCTGACAGTGGTGCTGGATTCCCCAGTCAGTACCGTCAGTGTCAGCCGCACGGCCAGTGGCAGTGCCGACACCATCTTGGGCAGCGAACTCGCCGATACCTACAGTGGCGACGCGGGCAACGATTCCATCGCAGGCTACGCGGGCGATGATGTGTTGAACGGCGATGCCGGCAATGACACCCTGTTGGGTGGTTCGGGCAACGATACCCTCAGTGGTGGTGCGAACAACGACTCACTCAATGGCGGGGCAGGCAACGATTGGCTCGACGGCGGCTCAGGCGTTGACACGCTCGATGGCGGCGACGGCAACGACACCTTGGTATGGGATGCCGCAGGTGGCGACGACAACTTCAACGACAGCAACGCCAGCGATGCTGCCGCACAGAGTGACAACCGTCTGAACGGCGGGGCGGGTTTTGACACCTTGCGCATGGGCGGCAACAGCCGGGACCTCACGCACAGCAACAGTGCCAATATCGACAACATCGAATTGCTCGATCTGCGTGGCCGTGATGCCACCACTGTGGTGCTTAGCTATGCCAGCGTGTTGGACATGACTGACTCTCGCGGCGTGTTGCAAATTGCAGGTGACAGCGGCGACACCTTGGCGCTGACCGATTGGAGTATCTGGACCTACCAGGGCGAAGCCATGGTCGCCGGTGCCCCAGCACGCATCTACAGCGCCACCCAGAGTGGACAAACCGTGACGGTGCAGTTCAGCAGCGCCATGAATTTCACCGACACCACGGTGAACAACGGGCAAACCAACTTGCAGTTGGGCAACGTTTTCAATGCCAACGATACATTGAAGTTTGACTCGATCACGACCTTCAATGCCTCGGCTTTGGATACGACCTCTTCGGTGACCGCATGGAACAGCGCCTCGCCCGCGTCGACCTCATCTGCCTACAGCAGCGCTGTGGTTCGCAATGGCACAGCCGGTGCAGATGCGATGGATTTGGACTACACGTCGGGCACCATCGATGCCGGCGCCGGCACTGATACGTTGAACATCACCCAACGTTTGGCTGATTTGAACGTGGTGAGCATGCCGCAACTGCGCAATTTCGAGAAGATTGATCTCAAGTCAAACCCCTTCGGAATCGGCAACACTTTGATCATGGGCGCGAGCCAAGCCTATGCCTTGAGCAGCGCAGGCACACTCACGGTCGAGGGCGCACTGGGTGACAACTTGATCCTCACAGGCTCAGGCTGGCAGCGCACCACGGAAGTCTCTGGCTCCACCACGTACAACAAGTGGGTCAGCGGTAGCACCACTTTGTTGGTACATCCGGATGTGAATGTCAGCGCCAGTGTGTTGCTGCAGGGGCAGAACACGAGTGCTCAATCCTTGACAGGTGGCGCGTACAACGATGTGTTCAGTGCTTGGGCAGGTAACGACACCATCGATGGTGGCGATGGCCTTGACACCGTGGACTACTCATACACCAGCTCTGTCATTGAAGCCAATTTGTCTACTGGCATGGTGACGGTGGGCAGCGGCAGCAGTCCAGAAAAAGATCAACTGCTGCACATTGAAATCGTCACTGGCGGTACGGGTGCTGACACCTTAATTGGTAGCAACAACAACGATGGCCTCAATGGTGGCGATGACGCAGATAGCTTGTCCGCCGGAGCTGGCAATGACACACTCAACGGTGGCGCAGGCGCCGATACGCTCTTGGGCGGCGATGGCAACGATGTGTTGTACTTTGACGCAGCAGATGCCGCCATTGATGGCGGTACCGACAGCGTTGCCACTGCCTCCTTCACCACAGTCACAGGGGATGTCAGTGCCAATGCGACGCTGAGTGGCAGCAGCAGCAACGATCGACTCGATTACAGATCGGTTACCTCAAACACGTCACTCACGGTCAACCTTTCTGGCGCGGCCTATCAGTCTGTGGCAGCAGGCACCAGCAGCGATGGCACGCATGTAAGCGTCCTCAGTGACTTTGAAGCGGTGCGCGGTGGTGAGGGTTCTGATGTGCTGATCGGCTCCAGCAAATCGGTCTTGTACATCGATGGACGCAAGTTTGTGTCCAACAGCGCCACAGCCACCAGCTTGACTTCGTCTTCTGTGGTGGCCAATACATCGGCAGGTTCAGATGCCACCTTCGCACAAATCACGGTGGCAAGTGAGGTGTTCACGGCAACTACGGCCGGATTGACGGGGGCCTCCACGGGGGCTTTGGGTGCAAGCCTTACCTCTTTTGCGCAGGGCGATGGCACGATACCCGCAACCCTGGTGTTGACACTTGGTGGACATGCCTACACGTTTGTCAGCGGCTCCAATGCTGTTACTACCTTGTCCATCACCAGCGCAACAAGTGTGAGCGCTGTGACAGACGGGGTCAATACCGTCGCGGCCACTGCGACGGTGGGCGGCGTGGCCTTTACCGCAGAAACCGCGGGCGTCTTTGCTTTTGCAGGCACCCCTGTGGTGTCAAACGTACTCAATGCAGGTGCCGTCACATTAGATGGTGGTGCAGGTAGTGATGTCTTGTTGGCAGGTAACTACGGTGATGCCTTGGTGTTTGATGCAGCGGACAGAACCATCACAGGTGGTGCTGGCAACGACACCTTGTTGGTGGATGCCGCACGGGTGGATTTCATCACCAACACGGGTCTGCCAGTCATTACCAATATCGAAGCCATCAAACTCGATAGCACCGATGCGCAAACGCTGTTGTTGGACCAAGCTGCGGTGTACCGCATGGCAGGTTCTGGCCACAGTTTGACGGTTTCCGCGCGTGTTGAAGATACCGTGATTGTTCGTAACACCGCTGGCAGTACCTGGACCTACGACGCCAGCACGCACACGTACAGCAGTAGCTATACGCCATCGGGTGGCGCGGCGACCAACATCTCCGTCCAAGTGCTCACCACAGGGGACAGCGATACCTTGGTGATCTCCGGGGAAGGGGAAGATCTGTCAACAGGCGGCCCCAACCTCAATGGCATTGAAGTCATTGACATGGCTCAAGTGGGGGCAGGTGGCGGCGTGGCCAATAGCATCAAGCTCAGCGCTTCCTCCATCATCGACATGACAGGTGCGGGGCATGTCTTGCGCATCCACGGTGACAGCAATGACAGCTTGGATTTGTCTGGCAGTAACTGGCATGCGGGCGACACGATTGAAGGTGCCACGTCGTGGTGGAAAACATCCAGCGGTGATACCGCCACCGTGTGGGTGGACGATGTCATTAACTTAAATGTGGATCGAGGGAGTTACAGCAGTTCAGACACGTTGACGGCCACAGGCGCCAATCCATTGCTGGACTACTCGGATTTAGACAGTGCAATTTGGGTCAACCTCAGCGGCACCAGCCAAACATTTGGTTCAACCCTCATGAGTGGGGGCTTGGCGCGTACCACGGTGAGCTCTTCGGAGGTGACGGACACCATTTCTGGCTATGGCTGGATTCGCAGCGGCGATGGAGACGACATCATCTTTGGCAGCAGCAGTGCCGAGCGCATTGACAGTGGTGCAGGCAACGACTGGATTCGCGGCCTGTCTGGTTCTGACACCATCATCGGGGGGGCCGGTTATGACACTGCAGATTTCGGTGATCGATCCAATGCCTTGACCATTAGCCTCTTGACGGGTACCGCCAACGATGCCACGGCCAACGCCACCGATCTGCTCTTTGGTTTTGAAACAATCGGCGGCGGTCTGGGGAACGACACGATCACGGGTGACAGCACAGCCAACTACCTTTGGGGCAACGCAGGCCATGACCAAATTTTTGGCATGGCGGGCAATGACCTGTTGAACGGATACACCGGCAACGACACCGTGATGGGTGGCGACGGTGCCGACACCGTGAGCGGCAGCGATGGCAATGACCACCTGTTGGGTGGCAACGACAACGACCACATGTCTGGCGATGCGGGCGATGACAGCTTGGAAGGCGGCGATGGCCGTGACTTGCTGTATGGCGCAGCTGGCGTGGACACCGTTGACGGCGGTATCGACCACGATACGATCTTTGGTGGCGATGGCAACGACTTGTTGCGCGGCGGTGATGGCAATGACCGCATGGGTTATTTTGAAGCCAATCTTTACAACGGCGATGGAAACTACATTTGGTGGGAGTACGAAGCTGAATGGGGCAATGACACCTTAGAGGGTGGCGCTGGCAATGACTTGTTGGATGGCGGCTACGACAGCGACAGCCTGTCTGGCGGCTCGGGCAACGACACCTTGTACGGTGGCTCAGGCAATGACGTGTTTGACGGCGGTGCCGACAGCGACTGGCTGGAGGGCGCCGATGGCACTGACTCCATGGCTGGCGGCGACGGTGCTGACACGGTGTATGGCCAGTTTGGCAACGACACAATCATTGGTGGTTTGGGCAACGACTACCTGCATGGTGGCGATCACGCACGCGACCCCTATTCCTCGAACATCATCACCACGTATTACTACGACACCGTGGATTACAGCGGCTCAACCCGTTCCGTGGTGGCCAACATTGGTGCAACCGCCGTGACGATTGGCAGTACCACCGTTTCAGCAGGTACTGCGATCGATGGCTTAGGCGGTGTTGATACCCTGGTCGACTTCGAGAACATCCTCGGTGGCCAGGACAACGACATCTTGATCGGTTCCACCTTCACCAACACCATTGTGGGCAACGGCGGTGATGACACCATTTACGGTGGTGAAGGCGTCGACAACTTGTACGGCAATGCCGGCAACGACGTATTCTTCCTCGACCTTGGCGATGCCACGGTGGATGGGGGTGATGGCATTGACACGCTGTACACCCGTTATGTCAACACCGACTTGACGGCCAACAACGCCGTGAAGTTGCTCAACATGGAAGCCATTCACCTCAGTGCCAACGCCACCGATGTGGGTAACACCGTGGTCTTGAATGCGGCCAAAGTCATCGCGATCACGGACACCAACAAGACACTGCGTGTCGAAGGCGAAATTGGCGACAGCGTCTTGTTCGCTGCGGAAGCGGGCGTCACTTGGACCGAAGACCTTGCGCCTGCCACCCCTACGGGCGGCGCTGGTAGCTATCGGAAATACACCAGCAGCAATGGTGCGACGGTCTATGTCAAAGACGTGGTCAGCACCGACGCGCTGCGTGGCACGGCCAACGTGGCCGACAGCTTGAGCACCAACAGCTACGTGGTCACAGGCAGCAACACCATGCTGGACTATTCCGACCAAACCAGCGCTGTGCGCGTCAATTTGTCGGCCTCCACCTTCAATGGGGTAGACAGCAATACAGCGGTCAACAGCGTCAACACAGTGACGGCCGCGAACGGTGTCGACACCTTGACGGGCATTGAGTGGGTCAAAACGGGCTCGGGTGACGATTGGCTGATTGGCTCAACTGCAGCCAACCGCTTGGAAGGCGGCTTGGGCAACGACTGGTTGCAAGGCGGTGAGGGCAATGACACGCTGGTGGGTGGTTTGGGCAACGACTTGGTCGATTACTCAGACATCACCACCGGTGGCGTCACCGTGCTGATCAATGACCTGGTCGCAGGCGCTGTGAACACCGTGGGCTCGACCGCCGCACGCAATGGCTCTAACAGTGGCAGCGACGTGCTGTACAGCATCGAAAGCGTGTTGGGTAGCAGCCAAGACGACAGCATCACCACCAACAACGAAGCCAACTGGCTGGACGGTGGCGCGGGCAACGACACCTTGCTGGCAGGCGCAGGCAATGACACCGTGGTCTTTGACAGTGCTGATGGCAGCGTAGATGGCGGCACCGGCACTGACACCTTGTGGGTACGTGAAGCCAGTGTGGACTTCACCACACTCAGCAGCAGCAATTGGACCGGTTTTGAAGTGATGGACTTGCGCAACGGTGGCAGCTTGACCACCTCGCTCAAGTTGGACCGTGCTGCCGTGATCAACCACATGGCCAACACGGGCACTGTCACGGTCTATGCCGATGCCAATGACACCATTGACTTGGCGACTGTTTACAGTGCAGGCACCCAAGGGCGCTGGAGCGCTGGGGCAGACACCGTGGATGCCAGCGGCAACGTGTATCACACCTGGAACGTAGACACGGTGGGTGGCAGCGCCAGTGCTGCGGTTGTCATTTCGGCTGAGGCTCAGGTTCGCTTGGTGGGTACATCCAATGCCGACACCTTCTCGGGCACAGCGGGTTCCGACTTGCTCACGGGCTTGGCTGGGAACGACACGATCAGCGCAGGGGCTGGCAACGACACGGTGCTGTCCGACGCCGGGGATGACTCCTTAGACGGTGCTGCAGGTGACGATCTGCTGGACTACAGTTTGCAGAGCAGTGCCATTTCGATGGACTTGACGGCCAGCGTGTCGGGCACAACCAAAGGCAGTGTGGTGGCTTCAGATGGCACCGACACGGTCTTCAACTTTGAACGCATCTTGGCCACCTCAGGTAACGACACCCTTTTGGGTGGTCTGAATGCAGATTGGATGAATGCCGGTGCAGGCGCCGACAGTTTGACGGGTGCCGCAGGCGACGATGTGTTGCTTGGTGGTGCCGGGGCGGACACCCTGTTGGGTGGCGATGGCGTTGACCAACTCGATGGCGGCGCTGACAACGACTTGCTCGACGGCGGCGCTGACACGGACGAGTTGATGGCAGGTGCTGGCAATGACACCGTTGTGTTTGACACCACCGACGGGCTGGTCGATGGTGGTGACGGTGTGGACACCTTGCGTGTGGCCGATGCCACTGTTGACTTTGTGCATGGCAGCGTGCCACGCGTGACGGGGATCGAGGTGATTGATCTCGTCAATGCAAATACGGGTGCCACCACGGCCAACAGCTTGACCTTGGACCTCGCCACCGTGCGCGCCATGTCGGGCACCAGCGAGCAACTTTGGATTCAAACTGACACGGTCACCAGCGGTGCGACACGCGACGCCTTGGTCTTGCAAGACTTTGCCAACTGGACCTCGGTCAGTGCAGGCAGTGATGTCATTTACAGCCAAGACGGTGTGCGTTTGCGCGTCAGCGGTGGTGCCAGTGTGACGGGCGCCAATTTGTACGGTTCTGGCACCACTTACAACGGCACGACTGGCTCTGAAACCTTAGGTGGCAGCAGCCTCAACGACAGCTACACCCCCTTGGGTGGCGCGGACACCGTGACCGCTGGTGCGGGCAATGCAGACCAAGTGATCTACACGCCGCAAATCAAAGTCGACACGATCAGCTTCACCGGGGGCTACGGTGGGGTCGATTTCGACAACAACAGCTACTTGGTAGCGGTGGGGGATGTCAACAGCGACGGTTTCATGGATTTCGCCCTGCGCGATGAATATGCCAACTTGACCACCGCCAGCTATGTCAGGCGTGAATACTACGACCCCTACAACAGCGCTGACTACTACAGCGTCAGCCTGGGTACCTACAACTTCTATTCGGGAGATGTGTATCTGGTCTATGGCAGTGCCACGGGCTTGGGGGGACTCACCATTGATAAGTCGCAGGACCTGTCCGGTGCACAGGCAGGCTACATCCGTTTGAGCAGCTCGGCCTCGGCCAGCGAAGGTTTTGGCAGCTCAGTGGGCGCCTTGGGTGACTACAACGGCGACGGTGTGTCTGACATCTTGATTGGTGCGAGCAGTGCGGCCAACACCATGTCGTTCATCAAAGGCGATGACTACATGACCAACTCTTGGGATTGGGGTTGGAGTGGTAACACCTACCGTTGGGAGGTCTACAGCACAAGCGACGGCATGTCGTCTGACCGTTGGACTACCACCTCGGAGGGACGTCAATACCTGTTCTTGGGCGGCAACAGCACCCTGACGGATCGGGTTTCTGGCTCTGTCACCACGACGTCTTTGAGCAGCAATGCCACCGATGTCACAGGACAAGCCAATGCTTTGTCCACTTCGGCCAATAACTCCAGCAACAATTATTGGTGGAGCAACCGCAGCGAATACAACGCGGTGTATGCCAACGACATTCCAGACATGAATGCGACCTACACCTACACCACGACCAACACCTCGGCGGACGTGGTCTATGTGGGGGGCAGCACATCCACCAACCTCGGCAGCGACTGGGCTCCAGTCGGTTTGGGTGACCTCAACGCCGACGGTTATGACGACTACATCTCTGGTGGCACGGGCGAATTGCACTTTGGTCAAGCCAGTGTGGGCAGTGGTTTCAACGCCGCGACTTCCGCAATGGGAACTGCGCTCATGCTCAATGGGGCAAGCGGCTTTACCCGTGTGGCAGGGGTGGGTGATGTCAACGGTGACGGCTACCAAGACATGATGGTCGCGCGAACCAACACGTCTGAAAACTTCATCGTCTATGGCCAATCTGGCGCTTGGACTGCACCGACCACGTGGGCAACGTCTGCTGCCAATAGTACGGTGCCGGCGCTGACCAAGGTGCTGCCCGAGGCCGGCTACACCATCAGCGGGACATACAGCAGCTTGGGTGACATCAACGCGGACGGCTATGACGACTTGTTGATTTCTGGCTTTGGCTTGGACAGTGAACCATCTGACTACAACGCAAAAGACAACGGTGCGATGTATGTGGTGTTTGGCAGTGCCGACCGTTGGAGTGGTGCGGATCTAGATCTTGCCAACTTGTCTGCCAACCACAAGGGTTTCCGTATCACCGGTTCGGTGGACTTTGAATACGCAGGCAAGCAGGGCTTCACCGGTGTGGGCGACATGAACGGCGACGGCTTAGATGACTTTATCTTCCAAGGTCCAGGGGATACCGAGGCTGGTAATGCGGCCAGCGGTGCCCAAGGCTCGTCGTACTTGATCTTTGGTCGTACCAGCGGTTGGACAGATTTCAACTTGCTTGAAATGCAGGACTACGGTATCCAAATTCTGCAGACTGGCTTGACAGGCAACTACTGGTCAGCAGTGGGTGACGTGAACGGCGACGGTTTGTCCGATGCTGTGCTGACCAGTGCCAGCCAAATGCAGATCTTCTACGGCAATGTGGCCCTCACAGGCGACAGCAACATTGCGGTCCAGAGTATTGCGGGCACAGGCGGCGAGTTGCTGACAGCGAATGCGACTTCGACACCTGAGAACATCCACGCCACCGATCGCTTGATCGGTAATGCCGGTAACGACACTTTGGTGGGCAATGGCGGTTGGGATGTGTTGATGGGTGGTGCTGGCAATGATTTGATGAAAGTATCAGACAACACCTTCTTTAAGGTGGATGGCGGCACCGGTGTGGATACTTTGGAATTCAATTACGCAGGCGCCATGGACTTCACCAACATCCGCAACGATTTGGTTGAGAACGTGGAGATTTTCAAACTGGGCGCTGGAAATCAGACCTTGACATTAAACAATGTTGATGTTCTGTCGATCACTGGTGATACGAACACCGCTATTTCAGAAACCAGTTATCAGAAAGGACATGTCTTGGTCATCGCCGGTTCGGGAACGAACAACACCGGTGATGTGGTCAACCTCACAGGTGGAGGGTGGGTCGCTACAGCAGACACAGTGCATGTGGCCGGTTACACCGGCAACAGCTTCTCGGTCTACCAGCATGGCAGCGACAACCTCTACGTGGCCATCTCGGATGGAATTGATGCGACGTCCAGACATCTCAGCTAAGCATGAAAAAAGAATTCCTTGGCAGCTCCGACGAGAAGGGCAGCGGCTACTCATGGCTAGGGCTGGAGTGGTTGCGCCAACTCACAGGCACGGGGCCGACCCGTGCTTGGCCGCGCTTAGACAAGGAATACCTTCAGTCTAAAAAACAAGCAGTAGGTGAAGCCCTTGTGGTGATTGGGGACGAGGCGCGTAAAGGCGCCAAGTGGGGTTGGCACTTCATTGCAGACCCCGATCCCAAGGCGGATCGTGAATTGCAAAGCCTGCCCGATGCTCAGGCCCAACAAGACTGGCTGCGCGAGTTGCTGTGGCCTTATCGCACGGCTTACCGCCAAGCCTTGGCCTTGTCTTTTGCGATCAACATCTTGGGCTTGTGTGCCGCTGTCTTTTCCATGCAGGTGTATGACCAAGTGGTGGGCCATGCTGGGTATTCCACCTTGGCCGCCTTGGTCATCGGGATGGCGATCGCCATCGTGATGGACCATGTGTTTCGCGCTGGACGCGCCATGTTGCTGCAACGCGTGGGTGCACGCGTCGAGGTTGAAATGGCCCGCGAGACCTTGCACCGCATGCTCAATCTGCCCACCTTGGTGCTGGAAGGGCGTTCAGCTGGCTTTTGGCAAGCGGTGTATCGCGATGTCGAAATCGTGCGCGCCACGTGCTCGGGTGCCACTGCCATGTTGATGATTGATTTGCCTTTCATGCTCTTGTCGTTGGTGGTGGTGGCTGTGCTGGCGTTGCCTTTGCTGCCGGTGGCCTTGCTGACCATTGCCGCATTTGTGGCCTTGGCGTGGCGCTCTGGACAAGCCACGCGTGGTGCCACGGAGACCGAGCGCGAACAGCTGGTCAGCCGCGACATGGTGTTGAATGAATTGGCCTCGGTTCGCTTGAGCCTCAAGTCGCTGGGCGCCAATGAGTCCGTGCATCGCCGCTGGGAAGACCACTATGCCCGCTGGATGAACGAATCGCTGGCGCGTAGCCGCGAGGCTGACCATTACCGCGAACTGGCACACGCGATGACAACGGCCAACTCTGTGCTCACCACCAGCTTGGGGGCTTTGGCCATTCTGAGCCAGCTCATCAGCATGGGCGCCTTGATCGCCACCAACATGCTGGCTGGCCGCATGGTCTCGCCCTTGGTGCAGTTGGTCGGTCAATGGCGCACGTTTGGTCAATTCCGCGCCGCCAAGAAACGTTTAGATGCCTTGTTCGCGGTGCAAGAAGACCGCACCGAGAGCGTCATTGCTCTGTCACGCCCTGTCGGCGCCATGCGCTTGGAGCAGGTGACGTTTAAATTTCCTCAATCTGAGAATTTGTTGCTACACCCCATTTCGGGCGAGATTGGGCCCTTTGGCTTGCATGCCATCGTCGGCCCCAACGGCAGCGGCAAAACCACCTTGCTGAAAATTTTGCGTGGCTTGTACCCACCCAGCGAGGGCCGCGTGTTGATTGACGGTGCCGATTTGCATCAATTCACACAAACAGAACTGGCCCAGCGCATCGGCTACCTGTCGCAAACCAACCAACTGCTGTCGACCTCGATTCGCGACAACATTGCACTGGCCAACCCTGATGCCACCGATGAACAAATCATCCGTGCCGCAGAGCGTTCGTGCGCGCACGGCTTCATCATTGATTTACCCGATGGCTATGCCACGCAGGTGGGTGAAGGGGCTCAGCGTTTCTCAGCCGGTCAGACCAAGCGCATTGCGATTGCTCAGGCCTTGCTCAACGATCCTCCCGTCCTGTTGCTGGACGAGCCCACAGCCGAGCTGGACCGCGACTCAGAACAGCGTTTTGTGCAAACCCTGAAAGATTTGGCCAAGGACCACACAGTCATCGTGGTCACCCACAGCCCGTTCCTGTTGAGCCATTGCAACGGCATCTTGGTGATGAACAAAGGCAAGTTGGTGGCCGCAGGCCCCGCTGCGGACATGCTTCCCAAACTCGGTATGAATGTTGCTAAGTAACTCAGGACATGTCAAAAAAATCTCAACACATTTCACTAGATCGGGTCTTGGAGGACCTGGGGGAGCCCCGTTGGCGGGTGACGCAACGTCGCTTGTTGGCGCTTTTTTTGGTGATCTTTTTATGGACCTTGATTGGTCGGGTCGACCGTGTGGTCACGGCGCCGGGCAAGGTCATTCCGTTTGACAAAGTGAAGGTCATCCAGCATTTGGAAGGCGGCATCATCAAAGACATCGTGGTGCGTGAGAACCAAGAGGTGAAGGCCGGTGACCCCTTGGTTCACCTTGATTTGGCCACTGGCGGTATCAACAGCGGGGAAATGAATGCCCGTATGGCGTCGCTCAAACTCGCCAAAATTCGATTAGAAGCAGACTCCGTGGGGGCAGACCCCGTATGGCCAGAGGATTTAGCGGCCAAGTTTCCCAACCTGATCGAGGCGGAAATGCACAGCTTTGAAAGCAAGCGGGACGAACGCCGTAACTCGCTGCAGGCTTTTGACAACGTGGTGACGCAAAACCGCCAAAAGTTGGCTGAATCTCGCGAGCGCTTGGTGGCGCTGGAGGCCAGTTTCAAAATTGCCAAACAAGAAGTGGCGATTTCAGCCGATTTGGTGAAAGACAAACTAACATCGCAGCTCGAGCATTTCCAGCGCCAAAGCAATTACGAGCGACTCAGTGGTGAGATCGCTTCTTTGCGTCAGTCCATCACAGGTTTGCAAGCCGGTATCAATGAATCGGTGGCGCGGCGCCAACAAGAAGAGGCACGTTTCAACCGTGAAGCCGCCAACGAAGCGGCCGACATGGAACGAAAGATGGCGAGTTTGTCTGAAGAACTCACCCGTGCGAACGACCAAGAGGACCGCTCTGTGATTCGCGCGCCCATCGACGGCGTGGTGAAAAACGTGCGCTTCCAGACAGCCGGTAACGTGGTCAAACCAGGCGAGCCCATCATGGAAGTGGTGCCGTTGAAAGACCAATTGGTGATTGAGGTTAAGCTCAGCCCCAGCGATCGCGGCTACATCAATATGAAGCAAGACGCATTGGTCAAGATCTCGACCTACGACTACCTGCGCTACGGCGGACTCGATGGCACGGTGACCGGCATTGCGGCCGACACGGACTTGGGCCGTAACGAAGAGCAGTTCTATCGCGTCATCGTCAGTACCGACAAATCATGGCTGGGCAGCAAGCAGGGCCAATATCCCATCACACCGGGCATGGTGGGGGAGGTGGACATCAAAGTCGACACCCAATCCATCATGTGGGCACTTTTAAAGCCGGTATTGAAGCTAAAAGCGGATGCTTTTAAAGAAATTTGAGGCACAACGAATGAAAAAAAATCTAATTTGTATGGCCATTGCCGGTCTGAGTGTGACGCAGCTGCAAGCGGCTGATTTGCAGTCAGAGCTCATTTATTTGCGCGACAACCACCCCATGTTGCGTGCGACCGGCTTTGCGCTGACCGCTGCCGAGAAGCGTGAAACCGCTGCCAAGTCGGGTTGGTTCCCCAAGGTGGACATTGCGGCGGAGAGTGGTTCTGAAAAAATCACAACCACGCCTTATGCGTCGGGTGTGCCAAGCCCCACACCACAAGCCACCGATTTGCAGCGTAAAAAACAATCGGTCACGGTGACGCAAAACTTATTCAATGGGGGCAAAACACTTGCGACCAGCAACGTTGCCAAGATTGAGCGACAAATGAAGGACGCGGATCGAAGCGCCACCTCGCAAGAGATCTTGCTGGAAGCGATCACTGCATATTTGAACGTGCTGAAAAGCCAGATGCTCATCAATTTGAGCGCCATCAACGAAGAAACCACCAAGCGCCAGCTGGACATGGAAAAGCAACGTGTCGAGCGAGGAGGGGGCGTCATCGTGGACGAGCTGCAAGCCGCCACCCGATTGCAAATCGTGCGTGAACGCCGTGTGGTCTATGAGCAAGGGATGCGCGATGCCGTCTCCAGCTACGAACAAGTGTTCAGCAAGTCGCCTGATCTCAAAGTGTTTCAAGACGTGGACATCATCAAGTCGCGCATGCCTGTGTCGGTGGATTCGGCCATTGAGGATGCAGAAACCAGCAACCCCCGCTTGCTCGCCGCGCGCCTTGCCACTGAGCGGACGTACCGTTTGATCAGCATGGAAAACGCGGGCTTCATGCCAAACGTGGATTTGGTTGGCACCCACAACCGCGAGCGCGATGCAGGCCAGCTCTATCGCAAAGAAGAAGACTCGGTGCTGGTCAAGATGAGCTGGAACCTATTTTCGGGCCGAGAAACACTCAGCCGTGCACAAGCTGCGGCCTACGACTACCGCGAGAGTGCCGAGAAAGAAAAGAACATCGGTAACAAGACCAAAGAATCTGTGCGCGTCGCTTGGAACCAATACAAAAAAGGGATTGAGCGCTTAGAGCTGCTGGACTCTGCGGTCAAGACATCGCAAGGCGTGATGCGCGGTAGAAAGAAGCTGCGTGATGCGGGCAAAGAAACAGCCTTGGCTGTGTTGGACTCTGAAGTCGAACACTTTGGTTTGTTGGCCAACAAGGTCAACGCCATGATCGACGCCAAGATGGGCAGTTATCGATTGCTCAGTGCTTTGGGTAAGTTGGACATCGACTCCTTGAACTTGGAGCAGGGCAAATTTGAAATTCCTGTGCAGTCGCTTGACCAAGCCGTCAAAGCACTGGTGGGCGATGAGCTGTTGATCCGATGAAAATTCTCTTTGTTCACCAAAATTTCCCCGGACAGTTCGTTCATCTGGCCCCTGCGCTGGTGAAGGAAGGCCACGAGGTACACGCGTTGGTCCTCAAAAAAGAGGCACCGGCGGCATGGGCGGGGGTGCATGTCCACACGTACCAACCTGCCAAGGGCACCGCAGCTGGCGTTCACCCGTGGGCGCTCGACTTGGAAACCAAAATCATTCGTGCCGAGTCTGTGTTCAGAAAATGCTTGGAGTTGAAAGCCGAAGGGTTTGTGCCCGATGTGGTGGTGGCTCACCCCGGCTGGGGCGAAAGCCTGTTCATCAAAGACGTATGGCCTGAGACCAAACTCGGTTTGTACTGTGAGCTGAACTACACCGAAAAAGGCAATGACGTTGGGTTTGATCCTGAGTTCACCAGCATGGACCCCGGTGACTCGTGCCGCTTGCGCTTGAAAAACATCAACAATGTCATGCATTTTGATGTGGCGGATGGGGCGATTTCCCCTACCAACTTTCAGGCAGATACCTACCCTTGGCCGTTCAGAGGCAAGATCAAGGTCATGCATGACGGCATTGACACCAAGGTCATTGCCCCAAATGAACTGGCCACGTTCAAACTGCCTTCAGGCCAGATGCTGAGCCGTTCGAGCGAAGTCATCACCTTTGCCAACCGCAATCTTGAACCCTATCGTGGCTACCACGTGTTCATGCGCATGCTGCCCAAGCTCTTACAAGAGCGGCCCAACGCCCAAGTGGTGATCATTGGGGGGGAAGGGGTCAGCTATGGCAAGCCGCCACCCGGTAAAACCACATGGAAACAAGTGTTCATCGATGAGGTGAAACCGCTCATCGATGACCAAGACTGGGCTCGCGTGCATTTTGTCGGCAACTTGCCGCACAACCAATTTGTGAGCCTGTTGCAAGTCAGCACCGTTCACGTGTACTTGACCTATCCCTTTGTTGCCAGCTGGAGTTTGCTTGAGGCCATGAGTGTGGGCTGCGCCATCGTGGGCAGCGACACAGAGCCCGTCAAAGAGTTCATTGACCATGACAAACATGGCTTGATCACGCCATTTTTTGACCAAGATGCGTTGGCACACAGCATTGTTCAATTGTTGGATGACCCCGCGCTTCGTCAGCGTTTGGGCCAAGAAGCGCGTAAAAAAATTCAGTTTTATTACGACCTGCATTCCATTTGCTTACCCAAGCTGATCAAGTGGGTGGACTTTTTATCTCACGTGAGGAGCTGACCGATGAACCCCAACGCTTATGCCGTTTGCTGTGTACTGGCCTTGAGCAGTGCAGCGACTTGGGCCAATGGCTTTTCGCCTGACGCGGGCAACATGATGGCCAACAACCAAGACATGTTCGCATCGCGAGCCAGTGCACCTGTTGAGGGGTTTCCTTTGGAGTACTACCCCAAGCTGCGCTGGACAGATGACTTCAGCATCCAAGTGGAGCGCATCACCATTGAGGGCAATTCTTTGGTGGCGCCTCAGAGGTTGGAAGTGGCTGTGAAAGATTTTGTGGGCAAGCGTCTGATGGTGAGCAAGCTCTCTGCCGTGAGCGCAGCCGTTGCCAAGGCCTACAAAGACTCAGGCTATCGGGTGAAAGCCTATATCCCGGAGCAATCTTTTGCGCGAGGCCGTTTGGTGGTGCAAGTGATTGAAGCTGATCCGATCAGCCGCTGAGCAAAAAGAGCTTCAGAAAAAACATCTCGTGTCGATAACACGACAGGAGCATTGGCATAGCGCGTGCTTAGCTCTAGCCAAACTGAATTCTTATCCATGAAAAAACTACTCGGCCTCCTGACCCTCACTGCCGCCAGCGCAGGTATTTACTTGGCATTGGATGCCACGGGTCAGCTCGACAGCTTCCAACAAGCTGCGCCTGTCCCAGCTCCCGTGGTGGCACAGGTCGAAGAAGAGGAAGTGATAGAAGAAGAGAAGGTGGCCGAAGCGCCTGTGCTCGAACCCGTACAAGCGGTGGCTTCACCTGTTGTGGCTGCTAAATTGAAGGTGTCCAAACCCGCCACGGTGTCTGCCGCAGAGATCAAACTCATCGTGCGTGAAATCAAATTTGAAGGCGTCACGGCGATCAGCACCGATGAACTCAAAGGCGTGGTCAGCGAATTTGTGGGCCAAGAGCTCACGATTGAGCAGGCCATGGCGATCCCAGTCCGCGTTTCCAAGTACTACGAGAGCCGCAACATGGTTGCCCGTGCAACCCTGGTGGGTTCACTGGCGCGCGAGGATGGCGTGCTCAAAGTCGGCGTCATTGAGAGCGCCATCAAAACTACCCAACTCGACCAAGCACTCAGTGCCATCGCGGCCAAAGAGGCAGTATCGGTAGCTGCGCCTCAACCTCAACCTGCACCTCAGCCCGCACCGGCCGAGCTGCCTTTGATCGCGCCGGTGGCCTCTGTGTCACCTGTTGCGCCGCCCGTGTCGCAAGTCGCGAAGCTTGAAGTGCGCGAAGACGCCAGCGTTGTGAACAAGTTTGCCGAAATGTCCCCCAATCTGCCCATACCGACGCCCAAGCCCGGTGAGCGAACCGAGGACGTGGAAACTGCCTACATCTTGAAAAAATATGCCAACAAGTCTCGCCAATACGAGCTGTTGCTGGACAACTCCGGCTATGCCGCGACCGGCAGTAACCGCGTGGGTGTGGGGCTGGTCTGGAACGATTCCTTGGCCAAGGGGGATACCTTGTCCTTGCAAGGCCTGAAGTCGCAGGGCAGTCAATACCTACAAATGGCCTACAACTGGGCCACGGGCGTAGACGGATTGAATCTGGGTGCGAGCCTGTCTAGCTTCAACTACCACGTGGTGGACGATCTTCAAAACGCGCTCACCCTCAGTGGTGAAGGCTTGAAAAAGGGCTTGGTCTTGGCCTACGACTTGGTCAACAGCCCCAACCAGTTGAGTACTTTGGGACTCCACTATGACCTGAAGTCGCTCAACACCACCGCGGCGACCTATGCGGACTCGGCCTACTACGACACCAAAGTCATGGGCATCAGCTTCAAAGGCTTTGAGCGAGAGATGGCGCCAGGCGGTGCCGTGTTCTCTTACAACGCGACCTTCTCCAAAGGCACGGTAGATATGACCGGCTCACCCAACCGTGCCGCTGATCTCAGCGGTGAACAAACGGCAGGCGAGTTTTCGAAGTTCCGTTTGAACACCTCTGTTCTTCAACCCTTGGGTGGCATCCATGCGTTTTACACGGGCTTGTCACTCCAACGCGCCAGCAAAAACTTGGATGGCTCTGAAAAAATCTACTTGGGCGGTCCTTTGGGCGTGAGAGCCTACGGTGTAGGTGAGGGCATGGGCAGCGATGGCGAGCTGGTGACCTTTGAGTTCCGACACAAACTCAGCGCCAACACCACCTTGTCTGAGTTTTATGACCATGGCCATGTCCGTGCTTGGCACGATGGCAGCGCGCCTGGCGCCCCCGCCGATAACAGCGCCTCACTGCGTGGCTATGGCCTGAGCCTGAGTCACCGCCTTGACACGGGCATCACCCTCAAAGGCACTTGGGCCCATCGCCTTGGCGAAGACCCCTCGACCGCCGCCATGCCCAAAGGTCACAACGGACACTACGACCGCAACCGCTTTTGGTTTGCCATGGAGTCACGTTTCTAAAATAGCCCTGCGCACGAGAGAGAATGAGGCATGAAATTCAAGTTCATCTTTCTCTCCCTCGCTTTGGCAGCACCTGTGCTGGATGCGGCTGAGCCTTGGCCCAGTTTTGATGAGGTCCGCACCCGGTATCGCGAAACCAAGGACCCGGGCCGCGTGTCGTACTTGTACCGACGCTGTGCCGCCTTGCAGCTCAATGTGGCAGCCCTGTTGGTACGTAGAAAACAAGTAGACGCCGCCAAACACTACGAAAGCTTGGCCAACAACTACATGGTCCTGTCCGAACGCGTCGACATTGAGCTTGACCGCAAGCAAGGCCTGAAAAGCAAGAAACCCATGGAAACGGTCTCTTTGGCCGTCAAGTATTTGTCGGAGAGCTACAACGAACGCATGAGCGACAACCTGCACAAACGCGGTACCCACTTTTCAGGCGATCCAGTTCTGGAGGCCGAACTGAGCGAATGTAATGATGTCGACCAATTTGTGAAAAGTTTCAAAAACTAAGGATGCGTATGGTAAAGATCAGCTACATCGGCGTCTTCACCGTGCTGTGTGCATGTGCGACAGATGGCGTGATGGCCCAAACCATGCCAGACGCTGGCGCTTTGATGCGACAAACCGAACAAGCCTTGCGGTTTGATCAGATGCAACGCAATCTGCAACGGCGCGAGTCACTGCCGCCGGCCATGGCGCTGGATGAGTCGACACGGGTAACGGTTGCGCGCATCAAGTTTTTGGGCGTCAAGCGCTTGAGCGAGGCTCAGCTCCAAGCCGTGGCGAAGCCCTATTTAGACCGACCGCTCAACCAGCACGATTTGCAGCATCTCACCGACGCTATCGCTGAAACTTACCGCCAAAGCGGCTGGCTGGTGCAGGCCTATGTCCCGCGTCAAGACTTGGCGACGGCTGAGCTCATGGTTCAGGTCATCGAGAGTACGCCGCCCAGCAAACCCGTACGTTGATCAAAAATAGATCTTATTTTTGACATTTTTGGCATTAAAAAGCGTACCAAAGCCCACAAAATAGTCGGAAATTAAGCGAGGCACGAAACTTGCATTGAATCAATCCCTATGGTTGATTTAGTTCTCGTTTTGTGAAAATAACCCGATCGCGTTTCATTGCTGCGATGGTGTTCCTGTGTCTTTTAGGCGGGGCGTTAGACATCTACGACCCTGTTTTACCTAAAAACACAGGCGCTGTTTTGCGCGCGATTGAGGAAAAAACGACACTGCCCGTCACTGAATGGGCGCAAGCCATCACCGGCACCCCCATCAGTCAAGCCGCTCCAAAACGCGATGTGGTGCAGGCTGCGATGGACAAAGTCATTGAATCGCAAGAGATTGAGCAAGCGGCCAAAGAGCTGATCACCCTCAAGCACATCAAGTTTCAGGGCGTCACCATCTTGGGCGATATGGAGCTGCATGGCCTCATGGCGCCATTTCTCAATACGCCCATGAGCTATGAGCAAATGCTCGAAATCGGCATGGTGGTGGAGTCGTATTACAGACAAAACAACTACTTAGCTCGCGCCATCTTGCCCCCGCAAGACCTGACCGAGGGCACTTTGTTGGTCGATGTCATCGAATCGGTCTTCTCTAAGGTCGAAATCGAACAAGAGCTCCAAGACCTCCCCAACACCCAAGCGCACGTCACAGCGCTCATTGAAAACCAACAAAAAGCCGGCGAGCCTCTCAACACCAAGTCCATCGACCGAGCATTGGCCTTGGCCAACGACTTACCGGGTCTGAATGTGCAGGGCTCGCTGCGCCAGGGCCGAGAAGCGGGCGAGACCGAGCTATTGCTGAAGTTGTACCAAGGCCGTACGCGTCAAACCGAACTCAGTGTGGACAACGGCGGCTCGCGCTCGACAGGCGCCATTCGCCTCATGGCCACGCTCAACTGGTTCAACCCCAACGACATAGCCGATTTGCTCAATGTGGTGGCCGTGCACACCCAGGGCAGCGACTACGCCCGACTGGCCTACAGCGTCCCTGTGGGCAGCGATGGTTGGCGCATGGGCATCAACGCCTCGGCCATGGACTACAAGGTCATTGTGGGCGAACAAGGCATGGTCGGCGCTATTGGCCGAGCCCTCACACAAGGGCTGGAGTGGGTCTATCCACTGCTGCGGGCGGATGACAGCAGCGCCACCGTCACCGTATCGGCGGACAAAAAGACATTCCAAAACACATCAGCCCAAGGCTTGCTGATGTCAGACTATCAATCCAAAGTACTCACCGCCCAACTCTCGGGCTTTTACCGCGACCTCAACCCCGGTGGGGGCACGGGTACCTACAGCATTCAGCTGTCCAACGGTGAAGTCGATTTGACCGGCTCACTCAGTCAGCAAACTGATAAGAACACCACCAAGACAGAAGGTGTTTTCAACAAGCTGCGGCTCAACGGCACGTGGCAGCAAGCCATCAACACGCAAACGTCGACCTTTATCTCCTACACCGCGCAGCTGGCTGACAAAAACCTGGATTCATCCGAAAAAATGCAACTCGGTGGCATGAACGGCGTTCGCGCCTATCCCACCGGCGAAGGCTCTGGCGCTGAAGGCCAGCTGGTTCAGCTCGAGCTGCGCCACCAGCTAGAAAACGGTATCAATCTAGCCGCTTTCTATGACTGGGGCCAAGTCTGGCTCCAACATGACCCCAACTACCCGGGCGGCCCTGCGCACAACGTCAATATCTACAAAGGCATCGGTGCCAGCGTGGGCTATACCTTTGACAACGGTATGTCCATCAAAGGCACTTGGGCCCGCAAGCACGGCGATAACCCGAACCCCAACCCCATCAACGGCCATGACATGGACGGCACCCGGGACCGCAACCGTTATTGGTTGCAAGTCAATTTGCCGTTCTAACGTATGACCGTTTCGCGCCGACAAAAAAGTCACGATCCCCCCTCAAGAATCTCTGAGTCATTCCGAGTCGGAATGGCTATGTCACGCTCGGTAGAAACACGCCCCTACGAAACAGACGCTGTTGCACGTCTGGGTGTGGCTGCGCGCGCGCGCCGCGTACCGTCGGCGCGACTGGCTGTGTTGACGTTGGCTGCGCTTTTGTCTGTCCAAGGGACTGACCCTGTATCCGCCCAAACCACGCCCACACTTGCATCGGTGGCTGCCAAGCAGCTGCCCATCGGTGGGCAAGTGGCAGCGGGGCAGGCCAGCATCAGCCAAACGGCCAACACACTCACCGTCAACCAAACCAGCCAGCGGGCGGTGGTGGACTGGACGAGCTTTAACGTGGGGCAAGACGCCACCGTCAATTTTCAGCAGCCCAACGCTCAGTCGGCCACCCTCAACCGCGTGATCGACAGCCAGCCAAGCCACATCTTGGGGCGCATCACGGCGCCTGGCTCGGTGGTGTTGGTCAATCCCGAAGGCGTGTACTTTGGCAAAACATCCAGCGTAGACGTGGGCGGCTTGGTGACCACCACCCACGCCGCAGCTGCCCAAGAGTTCATGGACGGCCAGCTCAAGTTCAGCCGCAACGGCGCCACCGGCAAGGTCAGCAACGAGGGTGAACTCCGCGCCGCGCTGGGCGGTTACATCGCTTTGCTGGCACCTGAGGTGCGCAACAGCGGCGTCATCGTGGCCAACCTCGGCACCGTGGCCATGTCGGCAGGTGAATCCTTTGAGCTGAAATTTGACGGCAACGGGGCCTTGAGCCGGGTGGTCGTGACTGCTGCGGCCATCAACACCTTGGTGGAAAACAAAAACGCCGTCCGCGCGCCGGGAGGCCTGATCATCTTGTCGGCCCAAGCCGCCAGCCGTCTGCAAAGCGGCGTGGTCAACAACAGTGGCACCATCGAAGCCGCAGGTTTGGTACGCCGTGCAGGCCGTATCTTGCTGGAAGCCAGCAGCAGCATCTTTAACAGCGGGGCCATCAGGGCCGACGCCACCGCAGGTGCCAACGCGGGGCCCGCGGGCACGGTCAGTTTGCAAGCCCCTGATGTTCAAAATAGCGGCACGTTATCGGCTACTAACTTAGCGGCAATTTCTTTCCCCGAAAGCGGCAGCCTAGCGGCAGAAGTTGGCCGCATCAACATTCAGGCCGACACCTTCACCCAAACCAGCACTGGTTTGTTAGACGTGTCGGCCATTGCAGCCCAAGCAGGCAACATTGACATTGCAGCCGCGCAGGCGATTGCCGTGAGCGGCCGCATTTTTGCCAACGGCGTGGTGACCGATCCAGCCCACATCGTGGCCAATGCCTTGGGCGGCGGCATTCAGCTACAGGCCTCGCGCCGCGTCGACCTGACCACCGCGGTGCTCGATGCCTCGGGCGAAGGCGGAGCTGGGCGCATCCACATTCAGGCCGAAGGCGTGCCCGCACCCGTCAACAGCCCAGCCGATAGCCCAGCGCAAGCGCCCGTCAAGGGCGTCGTGCTGCTCAGCACCAACACCGTCTTGCGGGCCAATAGCGCCCGCGCTCAAGCTGGCCGCGTGGAAGTGGAGGGCGATGACATCACCCTAGACACCGGCACCCTGATTGAAGCCAAAGGTGCCACCCAAGGTGGCACCGTGTTGGTGGGCGGCGACTGGCAAGGCAGCGGCACCCTGCGCCAAGCCACCACCGTGACCATGAGCGCCGACAGCACCATTGACGCCAGTGCCACCGACAACGGGGATGGTGGCAAGGTGGTGCTGTGGAGCGATGTGCACAACGTCAGCTCGGTGACGACGGCGAATGGTTCTATTTATGCCAAGGGTGGTTTGAATAGTGGAGATGGTGGGCGAATTGAGACCTCAGGCCATCAGTTGAGTGTTGGAGGTATTGATGTCAGTACTGTTTCGGTTAATGGCCAAACGGGCCAATGGCTCTTAGATCCGTACAACATTCATATCAACGCCAGCGGTGGAAATTACACGCAGACCGGTGAAACGTTTACAAGTAATGGCAGCAACGATGGCAATAACAGCTATATCGCTCATGGCACCATCGAATCTGCATTAAATAACAGCAACGTTTCCATTCAGTCGGAATCAGGCTACAGCATCATCAGCCAAGGCGACGGAAAAATCACTTACAACGGTTCGACTTCCAGAACCCTAACTTTGAACTCGGGTGCCGCAATTAGGCTGTATTACGACAACCCCAACGTTTATCCAGGTGGTATCGAAGGTACCAATCTGAGTGTAGTTCTCAACGCAGCTACAGACATTTGGACGAGTTCTGCCGTCAACATCGGTGGCACTCTTACGGCCAAAGCCACTGGGTCTTTTACGCAAACTTCCACAGGCTCACTCACAGCTAACACATTTGTTTTGGACTCATCCAACGGCGGCACGAGTAAACCGGTCGTCAATCTGAGCACAGCAAACAATTACGTCACTAACTTGCAAGCCAGCAACATCAGTTCGCTGAATTTGACCAATGCGCGATCACTAAACATCAATTCGTCAGGTCTGAACGTCACTGGTGCAGTCGATGTCACCAGTGCAGGCAATTTGACGATCAATGGCGGCGTATCTATCGGCGGCACTGGCACGTTCACATCGAACGCCAACGGTGACGCGATTGGGGACCTGTCAATCAACGCCGCCATCACCAAAACCACTGGAAACGACGCCACGCTGAACCTCAAAGCCGCCAACAACGTGGTGGTGAGCAGTGCCATTAGCAGCACAAGTAACAAACTCAATTTAAACCTCATAGCCGACATCAATAAAGACGGGGCAGGCGTTGTCATCATTAACAGCGACCTCGCGAGCAATGGGGGAGATATCGCCTTTGGTGATGGCAGCTCTATCCCATTTGGTGGCAGGACGACTAAGGTAGGCGGTGACGTCTATGTCACCGGCTCCAGAGCCATCACTTGGACAACGACCAATGGTAGCCTGAGCGTCAACGGTCAAATGCTGATCGGCAACTCAAAGGGTCTCACGGTCATGACATCGGGTGGGGCTGCTTACTTTGATGGCTCTATCGACTCGGCTAATAGCTACGAATTGGTGACAGACACTTTGGATTGGTCGACTGCATTGAGGCTGGCCAAGTCTGGGTCTGGCGCTAACGCAGGAGATACCTACCTTGCCACTGTCACCACACGTCTTGAAAATGCGATTGCCAGCCAGGCGGCCAAGTATCAGTCATCATGGCTTGGTGCCCAACGAGTAATAGGCTTAACGACTGATACGGCATGGCGATGGGTTGCAGGTCCTGAGGGTTTGCAAGCCAGCGAGAAAGGCGTGATATTTTTCAATCAGACACTTGATGGTTCTGGTGGAACTGTTGTTTCTGGGTACTTTAGTAACTGGAATGGTGGAGAACCGAACAACTGGAACGGTTCTGCTCCGGGTAGTAGCTCTAGTGAAGGCGAATCTGTCATGCAGTTCACAGGTTCACTTGGGCAATGGAACGATCTACCAAAAACCGGAACCACGCTGAACTATTACGTCAAAGAAACCAATGCTGTCTCCAGCCCCTTGACGGTCAATGCAGGCAGCGGTGCAGTGACATTTAATGGCTCGGTAGGCGGCAGCAAGGCATTGTCTACGTTGTCAGTCACAGCGGGCAGCACTATCAATGTGGCTGGCAGTGCTTTGGTGACCACTGGCGCGCAAACTTACAACCAAACGCTCGCAGTCGTCAGCACAGGCGCGCTGCAACTGGGTGGCAGCTCATTGGTGGTGAGTGCTGCAGGCTCGGATATGTCGTTTAAGGCAGCCAACAACATCAACATCGCCAGCGGATCCGTTATTCAAACCGATGGCGGCGACATTGTTGTGTGGTCCAACACGGCTAACAGCACCTCGGGTGGCATTTCTATCGGCGACAGCACCACCCTTGACAGCCGAACTGCTACGGCCAGAGCCAGCGGCCTCACAAGCACCGCCACCGGTGGCGGCAATATTTGGTTAGCAGGTGGTTCAACAGTGAATGCAAATGGGCTCCCGACGGGGGCTTCGGTGGGCACCGGCAGCAATGCCACAGGCGTCAGCTTGGGATCATTTTCGAATGGCGCTACCACTACCAATTTGTATTCTGGTGGCGGTGACATTTACCTGCGGGGCGAATCAGGGGCCTCGGGACAGGGCGGAGTTTATTGGAACCGCAATGGCATTGCCAATGCCGGTGTAGGCACCGTCAGCATTTTGGGCGTGAACACCAACGTCAACGGTAACCATGGCATAGAGTTGGGCGCCTATAGCGGCACTATGCAAATCGTCGCGGGCGGTGGTGGCGCCACTGCACCGGCGGTGTTGATTGATGGCACCACAGCCAGAAGCGACTTCACGGGTTTGCAAACAGGTGGCGGAGCCATCCAGGCCACAGGCGTTGGGGGCATCACCATCAACACGACGGCGCCAGTTGGGGGTAGCGCCAGCTCTAACAATTTGGGCTTAGACCTTTTGGCCTCCAATGGCCCCATTCAGTTGACTGCCACGGGCGGCACAGGCCTTCGGTATTGGGGTGTCATTGGCAAGAAAGCCGGTAGTTTGGTGACTTCAAGCACCAGCAACATCAGCCTGACCAGCAACCAGTTCACCGTCAATTCCGGCATCACGGTGGATTCATCAGGCAGCTTGACGCTAGTCCCGGTTGGCAATGATTTTTCGGCAGCGTTTTCGAATTCGGGTTGGACGTTTGGTACAGATATTTCGTCATTGACAATTGGTAAGAGTGCGACTGGCTCGGATGGGTCCAGTGATCAAAACGTCACCCTAGGGGGCGTTTCGATCAATGGTTCCATTGCCATTTACGCTAACAACATTTATCAAAATGGAGGCCTAACGGCCAATGATCCCAGTGGTGCTTTGCTGCTCAAGGGCAATGTGGTTTTGGGCGCAGACAACATCAGCATGACTGCAGGCACGGGCGGCGTGACCTTTGGCGGCACCATCAATAGCGATGCATCATCGACCCCCAGGTCTCTGTCAGTCTCTTCAACGGGTGGCAATATCACCTTGGGCGGCTCAGTGGGGGCCACCAACAAGCTCGACAGCCTCTTGCTTTCAGCCAATCAAGTGAGTTTGCCCAATGCTAGCTCTTCGTGGGGGGTGGCTGAAGACGTGGTGGTCAATAGTCCCTTGGTGCACGCTGGGGCTTCTGATACCACGCTCACGGTCAAGGCCGGTGACGACATTTATTTCAATGGGGCGGTCTTTGCTAGTTCTACCGGCAAGTTGGGCCTCAACCTGACAGGGGCCAAGTATTCGGGGGTGATTGCCTTTGAAGGCGATGTCACCAGCAAGGGCGGTAGCCTGACGGCCACAGCCGAAACCATCAGCTTTCAGGCCACAGCCGACCAGACGGTTGACACCACCCTGAGTGGAGGCACAGGTGGTGCCATTACCTTGCAGGGTGTGAGCGGGGGCAACACCAATGTGTTGGTGGGGGTGTTGAATGGTGGTAATGCCGGCACCCTCACGGTCAACTCTGGCGGTGGTGCGGTGGCTATCACGGGCACGGTGGACAGTGCAACTTCGGTTCAGCGGCAAACCGGCATTGGCGATGGATTGGCGGGGTGGAATTCGACTTCTACGCACGCAACGGGCTATGCAGACTGGGGCACCATCCTCGGGCCATTTGATGTGGGCGATTCCATCACCAGAACCTTTAATTTTGCGGGTCAGGCCAAAAACATCACCTTTGACTTTTACAAACTTGAGAGTTGGGACGGTGAGGTTGTTCGTTTCTATGTTGGAGCCGCGAACATTGGGCAACGCTCATTATTAGAAAGTACCAACACCACGTCGACGACGGCGGCCTCTTCAGTGGCCACCGGCTACACCATCACGCTTTCTCCAAGTGGGGAGGTGTTGAACGGGAACTACAACACCACGCGGACCTGGAACGATCAAAAACTTGCCGTATCCATCAACACACCTGCATTGAGCAGTGGCGCCGTCTTTAAAGTCGACAGCAGCCTGGACTCGGCCTGGAGTGACGAAGGTTGGGGCATCAAAAACTTCTTGGTGCGCGACCTAGCTTCTACGTATGCTGGCAATGCAAGTTTCAAGGTCAACGGTGGCGCGGGCAATGTGTCAGTTTCTGGCGCGATGGGCGTTGGCAAGTCACTGAAAGACATTGTGTTGAACAGCACAGGTACCACCACGCTGGGGGGCGCTGTGACTTCTAGCACGGTGACCACCAATGCGGGTGGTTTGTTGCAAATCAACGGGGCAGCCATCACCACCACGGGTGCTCAAACCTTTGGCGAAAACATAGCTTTGGGCAGCGACGTGACCTTGACTGCCTCATCCATCAGTGCGCCGGGTGCCATCAATTTGGGTGCCTACCGCATGACGTTGAACACCAATGCTGATGTGAGCCTAGGCGGCGTGATTTCGGGTACAGGCGGCGCAATT
>JACCDN010516077.1_pt1 | contig 44959 bp, 45 predicted proteins | sample 7441691 | NCBI WGS metagenome assembly JACCDN01 (sample SAMN15323439, study PRJNA562643) | freshwater metagenome | isolation source: river surface water | place: USA:Blue River Watershed | collected 2017-08-16 | reverse complement strand
TTCTCACTAACGCTGCCTGCGATTTTTGATGAAACTGAGTGCACTAAAGCCTCAATTAAAAAGTCGTTGAGCTGATAGAATTGCTTAGTCTTTATAAGGCTGGAAAGGCTGGATTGGAATTATTTAATCAATAGTGCCAAGCCACAGAAAGCATGCCATATGGACAAATTGTCTCAATGATAAGAATTCTTTTGATAGCGATAAGAAAGCTTCTTATTTATCCATTTTTCTTCAACAACCGCAAACTATCGCATTATGTCTAGATCAGAAAAAGGTAGCTCTAAATTCGATATTGAAAGTCAGGAGGAATTAAGAGAGGTTGAAATATCGGAACCAAGAGAAAGCGACCCTCTGATCACTTCAAGAAAAATGGAAGATTTTTTTACCCAAACATCAAAAACTATTCTTGAAATCTGTAGCGATGAAAGATGGAAGATTGCTGATGGAATGTTAAATGCATCTCTCGGAGCAGCATTTGTTGGAATGAGTGAGATGAAAGAGGTAGCGGAAAGTGAAGGAATGATGGGCATTCACGCGGCTCTGGGAGGCATCTTAAGCGCAAAAATAATTAGAACCTTGGCCGAAGCAGGAAGCTCAATTTATTACAGAAACAATAATCTTACAGAATCTGCTGTTGAAATTAATCTGTTTAAAAAATTATCAGAGTTGCAGGGAGAAAGTCCATCATATGAACCTCTAATTGAAGCAATAAATGAAGCTCTTAAAAAGAGTGATGCTTCTCCAATTTCAGAAGAAATGATCAGATTTCTAAGACAAGATCCGCAAGAAACAAATTTCATAGGGTTAACAAGAAAAAATAGTGAAGTTAGCAACTATAAAATTTTGGCGTTATCTGCGGTGCTTGGTATTGCTTGCACTGCTGCTGGAGGTGCTTCAATGGCCCTAACTGAAAACTCTATACCAGCAGCAATTACTACTGCTGTTGGGTTAGCATCTAGTTCAATCGCAAGCGCAAGCCTTAATGCTGCCACAGCAAGCCCAAATAACATATCAGAAAATACTTACAAAGCGCTGCGCTTAGTAAATGAGAAATTCTTTACCAGTTTAAAAGAAGATGTTGAGTCAGCTAGAGAAGATTTGCCGGAAAGTTTAGATGAACTTAGAGCGAAAGTTAGAAAGAAAACAAGCAATCCTGTAAAATCGGCATCTACATCAAAAGTTGCAATTGAAGCTTCAACTCAACTTTAAGATTCTGAGAATCATATTGATGGTAAACTAAAAACGGCGCCTCCTTTAAAAAAAGAGACGCCGTTTTTTTTATTGCACAGAGGACTAAAACCTAGAACGATTTTTGCCAACCAAGAGTGATGTTGTAATTATTGCTCATCTGAGTTCCGTTTAACTTTTGATACAAAGGAACGCCACCTTCAAGAGCTAGTCTATGACCTTTTAAAGCGCCACTTGGTACGATAAAATTAACGCCAAGCAAGAAATCTAATCTTCTGCCGCCACTATATGTAGAGTTGTTTGTAGGGCTCATCATCAAGTGATGCTCTGTATTTAAAGCTTCGCTATAACCTTTGGTTTTTTGAGTAATTGTGTAGTTAAGGCGTGATGAAACTGAAAATGCCTCATTTAATTTTTTGGCAGTCCATAAAGTTGCATTGTAGCTGTCACCCAACTTATATCCTGAGTTATTGTAATTTAACCTGAATTGTCCGTTAGTCTGAGCTCCGTAAGAGTAAGAATCTTGAAAACCGGTATAGCTTAAACCAGGAAGTAATTCATAAGAACCAGACCCAAGCTGCATTGCATAAGGTAATCTTGAACCTTGGTCATTTCTCTTAATGCTGCCAGTTGGAAGTGAAACACCTAAGTTAAATTGGGCATGGCTATTGGAATCTTTGAAGAAACCGTACATTGCGTTAAGTGTTGTATCGCCAAACCCAGAAATATTCTGACTGGTAGTTTGATCGTTATTCATGCTATCGATCATTTTCATACTGTTAGTTGTGAAAGTTCCCATCGCCATTAAAGTTAACTTGTCAGTAACGCCATACATCGCTCCAACCATGTGCATTTTCATGCTCATTTTTGAAGGTGACATCATGTAGTCACTTAAAACATCGGCAGTAGAAAGATTATTAGTTCCATTTCTATTACCCTTCATGTTCATGTAATCATAGCGGTAAGATAGCATATATTCACCTTCTTTGTGAACATGATCACGCATAATTCCAATAGGGGCATGGGCATCTGGCCTGCTATTGTAAGAATCGTCAGCAAAAGCCGAAAAACTCGTCAAAGATAAAGAGGTAACAATAGCAGCAGCCAATGATTTAGTAAGTTTCATGGTTTTGTAGATTAGAAAGTTAAAAGTTTAGTGCAAAAAAAATTCACTTTAAACCAATCACTATAAGCTGTGTCAAGCAAGCCTTAATGAGTGAGACAATTTGTCCCATTAGTTGATTTGCACTAATCGATTCAGGAAATAATTTGTCAGCATATAAGCTTAATATATAGTCTAAAATATCAGTATATAGGCTTAAAAATACTCAATTTCAGGAAATTAAAAAGTGACCTCAGATCGCTATAATCAATGGTTTAGTTAAAATCCTGTGGGGATTTTCCCCTAAATGTGCAATTTCACCCAACATTCTGATGAAGCGAAGCATTCTGATGAAGCGAAGCGTCCTGGTACAAAACCTAAAAATTCCCTTAATAAACAACTCAAAAGAGCGCCTCATGGACCATCCTGCAAGTTATGTGGATAAACCATCCTGCAAACACTGATAAATTTTTAATGAATTGGACAAAATTTCTGATCAATGGCTTATATGCCAAAACACAAATTTATACACCACGATTGTGCGGCGCCACTAGTGCGAGGAAATAATAAATAAATATACCAAAACATAAATCGATAGTCTTGTTTTTTGGTATATTACAGAATCCTCCGATTTTTTCTAACGAAAAAACCACCTCCTTTTACAAAGGAGGCTTTCACCTTCAAGCCCTCTTTAAAAAGAGGGCGGATTAATTGCGTTAGCAATTAAGACGGGTGATTTACTTTCTTGACCCTCTTTAACAAAGAGGGTGGCAAAACATGAAATGTTTTGACGGGTGATTTTCTTGCTATTTTTTTCATCGAAATTTTTCATCAACCCTTGATTTTATTGGCTAAAAGTTAATTTTCCGCCCCGGGCGGAAAATTCAAAATCAAGTAAATTTAATCACAATATCACTATCTTGGTAAGTCAACTGATGTTTTCTTAGACTGATCCACGTTCCATCTTCTTGATGTACGTGCGTTTAAAAAAATTAGAATTTCGAAAAATTCGACGAAAAAATTGATTTACGACATCGCCATTATTAGACCAACAAAACTATGGATGAGTTCGTTATTTCTCACCCACGTTTCAATTACTTCTTTCTGCGAAAAAATGCGGGAACGTTAAGAACGTCGTCATCAAGTTTGTCACTTTTAACGTCACCCTCTTCTTCATCGAAAATGGTAGCGCTAAAAAACTCTTTTTTCTTTTTTTCGGAAACCTGTGTTTTTGCTACAAGATTTTTAACCCGCTCATCTTTTTTTTCTTCGAACTCCGAAAGAACATAATGCTTTTCTTCGGAATGCTCTGATTCTTTTTCTTCGCTGTACTCATCTTCATTTCTTATTTTTGAAGAAGGATTCATAAAGCTAAAAAGGCTAAATCCGCTACTTTCTTTTTTTACACTTTGTTTTTTTGGTGCTGATTTTGCGGGTTTCTCAGCATTTGAAGATTTAACTTTAGATTCATTAACCTCTTCTTGCTCAGATTCTTGTTCATGCAATTTCTCCTCTAGTTCATTTCCAAAAAAACTAACTTTTTCAAAATCATCAACATCTGAAGCAGATTCTTTTTCTGATAATTTTACGCCATAAGACTTATTTTCTTCTTTGGAGTAGGATTTTTTTGGCTTAAAATTTGAATCGCTAATTTCTTCAATTTCATCATCTTCAACTTTTACTGAAACCCCTGGATCAAAAAAACTTTTCTCAACTTTGTGCTTGGAGTCTTGAGGATCAAAAACAGGAACTTTGAATCTACTAGGTTCACTAACCTCTGTAGATTTCAAAGCTTCGCGCCTAAATTCATCAACATCAATTCCAGTTGCCACTACGGAAATTCTGATACTTCCCTTCATATTTTCGTTAAAAGCAGATCCAAAAATAATATTGGCGCTTGGGTCAACTTCTTTTCTAATGGCATTAACCGCCATGTCTGCTTCAAATAATGTCATATCTGGCCCGCCAGTCATATTCACCAAAACACCCTTTGCGCCTTTAATAGAAATATCATCCAGTAGAGGATTAGAAATCGCGGCTTCGCAAGCGGCAATAGCGCGATTCTCGCCACTCGCCTCACCTGTTCCCATCATTGCCTTGCCCATTTTAGTCATGATTGTTCTGATGTCGGCAAAATCTAGATTAACTAAACCTGGCATAGTGATTAGATCGGTAATTCCGCGAACGCCGGCATGAAGAACATCGTCAGCCATTTTAAAAGCTGATTCAAAAGTTGTATGTTCGTTTGCAATTCTAAAAAGATTCTGATTTGGAATGATGATTAACGTATCTACATATTTTTTTAATTCCTCAATTCCGGCTTCAGCTGTTTCCATGCGATATTTTCCTTCAAAATGAAAAGGTTTTGTAACAACGCCAACTGTTAAAATTTCACGTTCACGAGCTAATTTTGCAATAACTGGAGCTGCGCCAGTTCCCGTTCCGCCACCCATTCCTGCAGCGATAAATACCATGTTATTTCCTTCTAACAATCTTTCGATTTCTTCGATATTTTCTTCAGCGGCAGCCTTTCCACGATCTGGAAAAGAACCGGCTCCAAGACCTTTTGTTGTTTTGATTCCAAGTTGAATTTTATGTTCAGCAAGAGAGTTTTGTAATGCTTGTGCATCAGTGTTTGCAGCAACAAATTCAACCCCTTCAAGATTTGAACGGATCATATTATTTACGGCATTTCCACCTGCTCCACCCGCTCCAAAAATTGTAATTTTTGGTTTCAAAAGTTCTGATTGAGGAATATCGAGTTTTAAAGACATAGTTTTAGCTTTTCTTGGTTTAGTCATTTTTGAAAACGTAAAATCTTAATTAGACATAGTCACAGAGCTTTGGTGTGTTACCAAAGTTGTTTTTATAATTTCATCTTCGAGATTTATTGAAATTTGACCGCCATTTTTGTCGATCAAAAGTTCAATAAAATTAAAAATATTCTTAGCAAAAAGTTTACTTGCGTCGCTTGCGATTAGACTTGGAAAATTTTCATAACCAATAATTTTTACACCACCAATTTCAATAATTTTTCCCATTTCGGTTAAAGCGCAATTTCCACCGTTAACCGCCGCCAAATCAACAATGACAGATCCGCTTTTCATTGATTTTACCATTTCTTCCGTAATTAAAATCGGAGCTTTTTTCCCCGGAATTAATGCTGTTGAAATAATTACATCCTGATTTTTTATGACATCTTTTAAGAGCTGATCTTGAAGTTTTTTATATTCTTCAGTCATTTCTTTTGCATAAACTCCATCGTTTTTTTCTTCGGTTTTAACCTCAATAAACTTCGCACCAAGACTTTGCACTTGCTCTTTTGCAACAGATCTAACGTCAAAAGCAGAAACAACCGCTCCTAATCTTTTTGCAGTTGCGATTGCTTGTAAGCCAGCAACTCCGGCGCCAAGAATTAAGAATTTTGCAGCAGTTACGGTTCCTGCAGCGGTCATCATCATTGGCACAGCTTTTGTTAGCTCGTTAGCCGCTTTTAAAACAGAAACATATCCGGCTAAATTGCTTTGTGACGACAAAGTATCCATTGATTGAGCGCGAGTAATTCTTGGTAAAAGCTCTAGAGCAAAGGATGAGATATTTTTTTGAGCTAACTCAGATATTTTTTCTTTGTTGAAATATGGATTTAGAAGAGCGATGAATATGGTGCCTGACTTTGTTTTAGAAAAATCAACTTCTGTGGCTCTTTGAACGGAAATAATAATGTCAACTTCTGGTAAAATTTGGGTAATTTCTTCGACTATTTTTGCTCCCGATTTTTCAAAATCAGAGTCAGAAATTGATGATTTTTCACCAGCTTTGGATTCAACAAAAACTTCAAGCCCAAGCTTCTGATATTTTGCAACTAATTCTGGCGTAATAGCAACTCTGCTCTCGCTTGAATTGTTTTCCTTCAATACTAATAATTTCATAAAATCACCTTAAAAATTTGGTGCGGTCGAGAAGATTTGAACTTCCACGGGTTTTACCCCACAACGACCTCAACGTTGCGCGTATACCAATTCCGCCACGACCGCTAAACAAAATTCGCTTTAGAAAAATCTAATTTACCAAAGGTTTTAACCTATTTAATGCCACGATAAATACTGATAGATCATGAGTTGGATTGTTTTTTAACTCTAAGATAAAGTTGTCAAATCTCTCAACTAAAAAGTCAGCATTTTTAACCCATTTATCCAATGAATTCACCTCGCATAACGTCTTGTCTTCACGGCTAGAATCGACAACTTGTTTAGCGATTTTCATTTGGTAAGAATAGAGATCTTCCAAAATGGTTTTGCTAGATAGCTTTTGCCAATGATCTTCAAATGCCAAACTAGAAACTTTACTGCGAAGCCATTTTAAAGAGAATCTGGTTCCGATAGCAAAGTAAATTCTTGCTATTGTTTTTAGATCAAAATTTGAAGCGGCTGAAATTTCTGCTATATCAAATGCTGAAGCAACAGGATCTAAAGAAGCAATTTTTTCTGACAATTTACGATCAACATTATTTAGACAGTAACGTTCAATTTTTCTTTCAAAAGAATCGCTAGAAGCTTGAGCTAAAACATGCGGTAATGCAGAAGAAAGATCATCAGCAATTTTTCTAAAACGAGAAACAGTTGTTGAGAGGGTTCCTTTTGATTGATTGCGCAGTAACCAGGTTACAGATCTCTCGATCAATTTATTGGCGCTCAAAAACATCTGCGCTTGAATATGAGGCGCAATTTTTCCATCAAGCTTTTCAACATCTTGCCATATTTCTCTTAACCTGAATGAGTCGCAAGCTATTATGAAGCTCTTCACAACATCAACCACTCCAAAACCACTTTCATTGCACATTTGGCTAACAAAAGAAATTCCCATTCTATTAACGATGAAGTTGGTTATTTGAGTTGCTATAATTTCATTTCTTAATTGGTGATTAGAAATTTCTTCAGAGAATTTTTCCTGCAATAGTTTTGGGAAATAAGAGAATAGCTCATTTTCAAAATACTTATCCTTAACTAAACTTGAGGTTACAATGTGGTTGTAAATATCGATTTTTGCATAAGCTAACATCACGCAAAGCTCCGGACGAGTAAGACCAACTTTATCAACCTGCCTTTTCATGATTTCTTTTTTCGAAGGCAAAAATTCAATTTCACGGTTTAATAACCCAGATTTTTCAAGGCTGCTTAAGAACTGAGCTTGATCTCCCAAAGAAGATGCGCCTTGTGATTTTGCAATTGAAATCGCCTGAGTTTGCAAACGATTATCCTCCAAAACCAAGTGAGCAACTTCTTCGGTCATTGATTCAAGAATCTCGTTTCTTTCTTCGATGGTCACTTTTTTACTACGCATTGCGGCAGTAAGGGCAATTTTGATATTCACTTCGTGATCTGAACAATCTACGCCTGCAGAATTGTCCATTGCATCAGTGTTGACACATCCTCCATTTAAAGCATATTCGATGCGCCCTTTTTGAGTAAATCCAAGATTTCCGCCCTCGCCCACAACTTTGCAACGCAACTCATTACCATTGATGCGCAGAGAATCATTTGCGCGATCGCCAACTTCTTGGTCGGATTCTGTAGATGATTTTACGTAGGTACCAATTCCTCCGTTCCACAATAAATCAACCGAAGCCTTTAAAATGGCTCTGATTAAATTTGTAGGAGTTAGTTCGTCTTCTTTTATTTCTAAGATTTGTTTAACTTCAGGAGAGATAGCGATTGATTTTGCAGATCTTTCAAAAATTCCACCACCTTTTGAAATTGATGATTTGTCATAATCGGACCAGCTTGAGCGAGGAAGATTAAACATGCGCTGGCGCTCAACAAATGATTTTGCGGCATCAGGATTTGGATCTAGAAAAATATGCATGTGATTAAACGCAGCCACCATTTTAATATGCTTTGAAAGCAGCATTCCGTTTCCAAAAACATCTCCGGCTAAATCACCTATTCCAACACAAGTGAAATCTTGACTTTGAGTGTCGATCCCCATTTCACGGAAGTGGCGCATAACTGAAACCCAGCCACCTTTTGCGGTAATTCCCATTTTTTTATGATCGTAACCCACCGATCCACCAGAAGCAAAAGCGTCTCCTAGCCAAAAATTATATTCAGCAGAAATGGAGTTAGCGATATCTGAAAAAGTTGCAGTACCTTTGTCGGCAGCAACAACTAAATATGGATCAGTCGCATCGTACATAACAACATTTTCCGGATGTTCAATTTTGTTGTTAATAACATTGTCAGTCAGATCTAAAAGACCGCGTAAGAATGTTTTGTAGCAACTAATTCCCTCTTGCTGAATTTCTTCGCGAGTCAATCCAGCAGTGCTGCGCTTTACAACGAATCCGCCCTTAGATCCAACCGGAACAATAACTGCATTTTTAGTATTTTGTGCTTTTACTAATCCTAAAACTTCAGTTCTAAAATCTTCGCCGCGATCTGACCATCGCAAACCACCTCGAGCTACTTTTCCGCCGCGCAAATGTATTGCCTCAACCCTTGGTGAATAAACAAAAATTTCAGCATATGGTAACGGCAAAGGAAGTTCAGGAACTTTTTTGCAATCAAATTTGAATGATAGGTATTCTTTAAATTGGTTGTTTTCTTTAACTTGATAATAATTGGTTCTCAAGGTCGCCTCTATTATAGACAAGAACCTTCTGACGATAGTATCATCAACTACGTCTTTTATGTCGCTTAAGCCTTCTTTTATTTGATTAGAAATTTTTTCAATTTTCTGTTTTCGATCCGCTAAAGAAATTTTAATTGATGGATCAAACTTTGATTCAAATAGTTCTACCAAAAGCTTTGTGAGGTCAGAATATTTTACCAAAACATCTGCGATGTGAGGTTGGCTATAGCGAAAGCCAGCTTGATATAGATATTTAGTATAAGCGCGCAGCATATACACCTGCTTCCATTGCAAATCTGCTGCAATTACAAGCTTGTTCAAAAATCCAACTTGAGAAATTTCTTGCCAAATAAGCGAAATTGTATTTTCAAAATTGGCTTTAATTTTTTCAGAAAATTTATGTCCGTTTTTGCTTAAATTGAGATGAAAATAGTGAATCCAAGCTGTTTTTCTTGAGCGATTTTTGCCATCTTCTTCAATTTTAACGGCATAGGTATGTTCTTGAATTACATTGAAACCAAAGCTCTCAAGAACCGGCATTATTTCAGAAAGAATAATTTCTTTTTCTACAGAATATATTTTTAACTCAGAAACATCATCGGCAAGCAACTCAGAAGATTTATAAAGATCAAACAAAGATGACTTTGATTCTAAACAGTTTTCAATGCGAGAAATATCGATTGCTGCACGCTTTGGATCGAAGCGATTGATATAACTAACTGAAAAAGCGTTTTTATATTTTGAAAAAAGAGATAGGGATTTTTCATCACCAAATTTTTCAATAATCGCTTCCGAAAGGTCGTCACTCCAAACTCTGGTTATTTTTGTAAGTTCTTTTTCAACAACCGATGGATCAATTTCTAGAATTCCTGTATTGGTGCGCACAATAACGTGCAGTCTGATCAAATTAGATTCTGTGATTTGCACAAAAGAATCAGCTATTTCACCTTTGTATATATCAGCTAAATATGATTTTATTTTTTCACGAATTTCTGAATTGCTGTGATCACGCGGGGTAAAAATTAAACAACTTACAAAGCGACTATATTTATCTTTGCGAGCAAAAAATCTAACTTGAGAGCGACCGCAAATAGCGACAATTCCAATTGCATTTTTTAATAAATCTTTGGCGCTAATTTGAAAAAGCTCATCACGAGGATAAGATTCTAAAACAGAAACTAATTCTTTGTAGCTATGTCCGCCTTTCATATAACCAGAATCAGCAACAACTTTTGCAACTTTTCCTCTGATTAGAGGTATTGTATTTATGCTAGTGTGATAAGTTGAGGAGGTAAACAAGCCAATAAACCTAAATTCTCCAATAACCTTTCCTGCGGCAGAAATTTTTTGAATACGAATTCTTTCTGCGTTAGTATGTCTGTGTATTTTTGAACGATAACGAGATTTTAGAATTTCAATTACATACGGATTTTTAACAGAATCGCCAACCTCTTCCAAAGAAGAATTTAAAACTTCTGGTCTGAAATCTGCGTGCTGCGAACGAAAAATACCAAGACCATCTCCCATTTCTTCAAGGCAATATTCGCCCTTCTTTCCTTCTTTAATATCAAACTCTTTTGCACCAAGAAGTATTAAATTTCCATCGGCAATCCATGTTAAGAACTCTTTAATTTCATCAGTATCTTTTGAAAATTTCTTAGCGTTGTCAATTTGCTCGAAAGCCTTTTTGGTCAAATCTATCATTGGTTTCCAATCTTCAACAACCAACGATACGGCATTAAGAATTTTACTTATTTTATTAGTCAGCATTTCAAGATCTTCTTTACCAGTGATCTTGCTAAGGTGAAGCTGAATCAAAGATTCATTGGCTTTAGCATCAACTGCAATTTCTTTTAAAGCGCCATTTTTATCACGAGAAACTGAATAAGTGGGGTGTATAACGTTTTTGATCTTGATGCCAAGTTTATCGATATGCGATACAGCCGAATCAACCAAAAAAGGCATGTCATCATTAACAATATCAAGAAAAGTATATGGCGACTCAAAGCCATGAGTTTTTAGTGACGGATTGTATATTTTTATTTTTACTTCAGAAGGCTTTCTGATTGATAAAAAATTAAAACCAGAAAGAGCTGCGTTAAACAAATCTTCTACCGTATATTCAGAAAAATCTTGAGCTGTGTTTTCTGAATAAAAATTTTTTAAGAATGCTGTGAAGTGTTGCTGATTAAAACTTGCTTGATGTTTCTGATTTTTTGAAAAATCGATTATTTGCTCGATAGTCTTTTGCATTTTCTGATTAATTTTTAGTTAAGTCCAAAAAACAAAAGTCGCGCATCCCGAGATGCGCGACTTTTACTAAATTATTTTTTTACCAATATTCCCACCATTTGCATTCCTTCAAGACGAGGATTAACTTCCGGCTTCGCAAAAGATTCTGTATCTCTCAAGATGTCGGCCATCATTTTTTCCGCTAAATCACGGTGAGTTATTTCTCGACCCTTCATTCTTATACTTACTTTTACCTTATTGCCTTTTTCAACAAAATCTTTGGTGTGTCTAATTTTCGTGTCGTAATCACCTTTACCGATGTTGATTGTCATTTTGATTTCTTTGACCTCAACCACCTTTTGCCTTTTCTTTGCATCTGCAGTTTTTTTCTGCATCTCATATTTCATTTTGCCAAAATTAGCAATTTTGCAAACTGGCGGATTTGCCGCTGGAGAAACTTCAACCAAATCAAGATTTACCTCTTGCGCCATTCTTATTCCCTCGGCAACAGTTGTAACTCCGACCATTTCACCTTCATGGTCTATCAGCCTAATTTCTTTGGCTTTGATTTGATCGTTAATTTTAAAAAAATTGTTCGAATTAGATGTTGCGTATTGCGGCTTTGTTGGGATCACAAAAAAAATAGTTGTTAAAAAAAGATGGAACGCGGGCAACGTAAAAACATTAACACTAAAATTCAACTTATGAAATTAGTATAATGCTTTGGAAATAAAAACTTGTTAATCTCTATAAAATCGAAACGCACATCGCAATTTTGAAAATTCTTATTTTGCGAAATAAAAAACTGTGCAGCGTTTTTAATGCGACAGATTTGATTTTTATTAAGAACTTCTTCAGCGATAATTTTTGAGCTTCTGGCCTTTACTTCAACAACCAAAATCATGTTTGATTTTTTAGCTATAATATCAATTTCGCCAAATTTAGATTTGTAACGCCTTTTTAATATGCTGTAGCCTTTAATTATTAAAATTGTCGCAGCAACCAATTCAGCAATGATTCCAAAATAATAATGGCGTTTTTTAATTTTTAAAAAAACCAAAGATCTTTCCCCATATATTTTCGAACATATCCCCTACCAAATCTACCATAAAAATCTTCCCTTACAAAACACTGCAAAGAATCTTCAGGGGAAACTTTTTCAATTTTAAAAGATCTTTTGTCTCGTAATTTAATAACGGTATAATTCTCGCTTGAACCATCTTGCTTTTTTGTAAGCGCGGCTTTTTGAATTGCCAAAACAACTTCATCTTTACGAGCAAATCTTACAACAACTCCTAAACCGTTAGGGCATGAAATTGTTGAATTGTATATATCAACCTTAGAGCAAGAAAAACTAGAAAGAGCAATAGCTAAGATTGCTAAAAATTTATTGAGGTTTGATTTGTCCAACATTGCTAAAGATTGATTTAAAGAATCCGATTTTATGACTATCTACAACTGTAAATTCTGAGGCGAATTTCAAATTTTCTGATTCGTTACCTAAATCAAAGCTCTGTAAATTTGATATCGTATTATCTTTAAAGCGCAGTAGTAGAATTTTTCTTTTCACAACTTCGGGTTTAAAAAATAAAAACTTTTTTAGATCCTCAGAAAAATAAATCCACGCTTCCTGATTATCAAAATCCGAAACTAGAGTTGGAGATCCCATCATTTTTAAAACTCGCTCTTTGCTTGTAACGCCTTCTTGTAACAATTCATGATCTGAAAACTCAAACATGAACCCGTGCTTATCAACTCTTGAGCTACAAGAGTTGATTGCAAAAATAAAAATTATAATCAGAAATCTTAGGTGCATTTTTATGGGAGAAATTAACGTTGCTTTTATTTCAAACGTTCTTAATTTTCGTTTCCTACTTTTTGTAAGTCTCGCTCTTTCCAGAATCAAATCAATTTTTTAACACTAACTAACTTCACAAGAAATTTACTATGGCAGTTCCTAAGAAGAAAACATCTAGCTCTAAAAGTCGCATGAGAAAAGGCAGCAACGGTTCTTTTAAAGCTGATTTTCCAAATGTTTTAACTGATAAAACTTCTGGCGAATTTAAACTTTCTCACCACATCTCTTCAGATGGCTATTACAAAGGCAGAAAAGTTATCGCTGACAAGAAAAAAACTTCTCAAGAAGCATAGTTAAAAGTGGCTAAAAAACTCACAGTAGCTTTAGACTGCATGGGGGGAGATAGAGCCCCTCAAATTGTGATTGAAGGAGCTGACATAATTGCGTCCTCTAATCAAGATATTCATTTTTTGATGTTTGGAGATTCTAAAAAGATTCTCCCAATTATTCAAAATTGCAGACATCTAAAAGATCGCTACACCCTTTCTCATACCGAAGAATTTATTTCCTCAGATGAAAAGCCTTCCGTTGCTTTGCGCAAAGGCATAAACTCTAGCATGCGCTTAGCAATCAATTCTGTGAAAGAAGGGGCTTCTGACGTTATTGTTTCCGCAGGAAATACCGGGGCTTTAATGGCAATTGCTAAAATAGTTTTGCGCCCACTGCCATCAATCGATCGTCCAGCAATTGTTACTTCAATTCCAAATCAAAAAAGGAAAGGCACCGTCATGTTAGACATGGGCGCGAATATTGAGTGCGGAGCTGATGTTTTGTTTCAATTTGCCGTTATGGGAAAGGCTTTTGCTCGCAATGTATTAAAAGTCGAAAATCCAAAAATAGGTGTTTTAAACGTTGGATCTGAAGATGCTAAAGGTCACGAAGAAGTGCGCAATGTTGCCGCAATGCTTAGATCAAGCGCTTTAAGTGAATCATTTTATGGTTATGTTGAAGGTGACGACATTACAAAAGGAACAGTTGATGTTGTTGTAACTGATGGCTTCACCGGAAACATAACTCTAAAAGCCATTGAAGGCACAGTTAAATTAATGTCAGCCTTTGTAAAAGAAACTTTGAACAGCTCTATTTGGTCAAAGTTAGGATATCTTTTAGCAAGTTCTGCCTTCACAAAATCCAGTAAAGAAATGGATCCTCGTATGCATAACGGTGCAATGCTTGTTGGTTTAAATGGAGTTGTGGTTAAAAGTCATGGCAGCACAGACAAAGTTGGTTTTGCCAATGCAATCAAAGTTGCCATTTCGCTTGTAGAAAACAAAATTAATGAACAAATAACTCAAGAACTTCAATCGGCTATCGAAACAATAAAAGCCGCAACCTCAACTCAAGAAGAGGCAAAAAATGACAGCAACTCGTAGCAAAATCAGCGCTACCGGATCTTATCTACCCGAAAAAATACTAACCAATGCAGATCTTTCTAAAACCGTTGAAACCTCTGATGCTTGGATTGTTGATCGCACCGGAATAAAGCAAAGACACATTGCTGCTCCAGAAGAATTAACTTCAGATATTGCTTCAAAGGCAGCTCTAAATCTTCTTTCAAAATCTAACATCAAGCCAGAAGAAATAGACTTGATAATCTTAGCTACCACAACTCCAGACCTAACATTTCCAGCGACCGCAACAACTGTTCAAGCAAAAATCGGAGCAAAAAACGCCTTTGCTTTTGATATTCAAGCTGTTTGTTCGGGCTTTGTTTTTGCGCTGTCCACCGCCGACAATTTTATTAAATCCGGTCAAGTAAAAAATGCCTTGGTAATTGGTGCAGACACCTTGTCTCGCATCGTTGACTGGAACGATCGCAACACTTGCGTTTTATTTGGAGATGGCGCTGGCGCAGTTTTATTACAAGCAACAACCGAAGATAATTGCGGAATAATTGCTTCCGACCTTCATTCTGATGGCACCTTAAATAATATTCTAAAAACCACTGGCGGCGTTGCTTCAAGCCAAACATCCGGCTTTATTGAAATGGCCGGAAAAGAAGTTTTTAAACATGCTGTTGAAAAAATGTCAAAATCGGTTCTGTCTGTTTTAGAAAAATCGGGCCTTACCATAAAAGACATTAACCTGCTAGTTCCTCACCAAGCTAATGCTAGAATTTTAAACGCTGTTGCTAACAGGCTTGAGTTAGATGAATCGAAAGTAGTAATTACCGTAGAAAACCAGGCTAACACTTCTGCAGCGTCAATTCCCTTAGCTCTCGATCTAGCTAATTCTCAAAACAAAATAAAAAAAGGTGATTTAGTTGTTCTTGAAGCTCTAGGCGGCGGCTTAACTTGGGGCTCAATTGCTCTGCGCTGGTAATTGCAACAACCATAATTATCAGCTCTCAATTTTCATATCGTCAATTTATCAGTTTTGATAAAATTAAGACCGCTATCCCTGAATTTGAACTATATATCAAATTAACTTGCCCTGCTTGGGGTTGTTGATGAAAGGGAATTTTAAAGCACACTAAGTTTTTAAATATAGGATTTCTTAATCACTCCCAACTCATCTACTCAGATAAGATACGACTTCTTCTGAACATATTTTTTTAAACTTACACACATCTTCAGCATTTAATCCTCTTCCTGGCTTGCTATACATATTATCTTCATGATTAGGATCAGCTCCGCTTCTAACTAACAATCTAATATGGCTCTCTATTGCAGAAAAGATTGGTTAATAATTAGTTCTGAAAATCTGGTCATTTTGAGGCTTTCCTATTTTTAATTCGTTTCTAGAAGTCCTAGAAGTCACGTAGTTTGTCCAATGCCCTTCATTATTAGACTTTTCAGGAATATCTGTTTCCGAGCCTTCTTTTATTGATATATCCATTTTGTCGAATTTGTCTTTAACGTTTTCAATTTTCATAAGGACTTCTGATATTATTTCAAATCCGTCTAGAATATCTTGTATTGATTTCTGCGCCACAAATTCTCTGAACTCTATTCTTCTGTTTGCCTCGTTTTCGTCAAAGATGTGTTCAATATTTATTGCTTGGTTATGGGTGCAAATTTTTAGCTCATCCTCATTTACCTTTATAGAGCCATATTGAATAAAATTTTTTTTGGATTCGTTAGTAACGATATTGACTTGAGGACGCGCCCAATAGACTTTACTAACATCATCTAAGCTCGGTTTTTTTTTCAAAACCTCCGTAAGACTAGATGCTAAGTCACCTGAATATCTTTTTTCCGAGTTACAAAATTTTTTTTCAGTTCTGTAATATCTACTATCTCCAATACGCGCTGCAGTTTGCGGCTCTGGCTCCATCAAGCCATCTTTATGTTTTGTGAATTCCCAAAGATTAATTAATTTAGCTACATCTTCAAAACTTGATAAACCACTAGTCTCAAAGTCAACATTGATATGACCGCCGCCATCTTTGCTAGCGGTTAAGGTTTTGCCGTCATATACAGCACTACCTTTGTCGCTAAAAATATTGGCAAAAACCACGTTTAGAACATTTAAAGGCAATGATTTTGGATCGCATAAAAGGTTTTGTTTGAATCTCGATAACTTTTGGATCTCTAGTGACATTTATCCAAAATTCTTTATTTTCATCGTCTTCAAGATTATTTTTGAAGACAATCTTTAGATCTTCTAAATTGACCTTATCTCCCAAATCTTTATTAGTTTCCGATCTAGTAAAATTGAGAATATAATCATCGTTAAAATACTGAGAAAATCTATCTTCCACGCTTGTGAGAAATTTTTTATAATTTTCACCAGCTTGATAATTAATTATTCCATCATCTCCTATATCCCTTTTTGTTGCCTCATTAGAAAAAGTAAGCTCCAATCCAATCAATGGATTTAGCTCTGGTTTTTTCGGCTCAGGTTTTTTGTTTTTTCTACTCATGATTCTTAATTTTGCATTTTAAAGAAAGACCTTGGTTGGAGTTTTGCCCAAAGTTTGATGATCAATAGATTTTGCGATGATTATTGTGGCAAATCGCCACAGCTAAAGCGTCAGCTTCGTCTTCGGTTTTGAAATTTGATTTAGGTAGAAGAATTTTTACCATCATCTGTATTTGATTTTTTTCCGCCCTACCCACTCCAACTACTGCTTTTTTAACTGCCGTTGTGGAATATTCTGAAACTTTCAAACCGCATAAACTTAAAGTTAAAATTAAAGCTCCGCGCGCGTGACCCAATTTTAACGAAGAGAGAGGATTGTTATTTACAAAAGTCTCTTCGATTGCCGCATGATCCGGATTGTGGTTTTTTACAATTTTAGTTAAAGAATCGTGAAAATGATGAAGCCTTTCAGAAAAAGGATCTGATGGTTTTGAATAAATTGTTTCTGAAGCAACGAAAGAAATGCTATTGTTTACTACGTCGATAATTCCGACTCCAGTTTTTGTTAAGCCGGGATCGATTCCTATAATTCGCATTATTTTTATTGATAAAACTTGCGACCGCTTTCAGACATTTCAAGCAGCAATTTACTAACAACAAAACGCTCGCCATGTTTTTTGTTTAGCTCTTGCAGTTTTTGAACCACATTTTCAATTCCGCGAGAATCAGCATAGCGCAAAACGCCGCCGCGAAACGCAGGAAAACCAGTTCCCATAATCATTGCCATGTCGAGATAACGAGCATTTTTAACCACGCCTTCTTCAAGACATTTTGCCGCTTCGTTAACCATAGTTAAAATGCAGCGATCAATAATTTCAGCTTCGTGAATATGAATTGGATGCAGATTCCTTGCTTTACGCAAATCGTATAAAATCGACTCAATTTCAGGATTTTCTTTATTTGCCGGATGAACGTAAAAACCTTTGCCCGATTTTTTTCCGAGTAATTCTTTGTGATTATTGTAAATTTCATCAAGAATTCCAGCAACCGCCATTCGCGACCCGTAAGATTCAAACAGTGAATGCGAAACCTTAACCCCAACATCAATTCCAACAACGTCAGCTAAAACAAATGGCCCCATCGGCATTCCGAATTTCTCAATTATATTGTCAATTTGCTTAACTTCTCCGCCCTCTTGCAGCAAATAAGCCGCTTCATTCATGTATGGTAGTAAGATACGATTTACTAAAAACCCAGCAACGTCTTTTACAACTATTGGGGTTTTTCCCATTTTTTTTGAAAGTTTAACAATGGTTGAAATCGCTTGATCGGAAGTTTTTTCACCACGAATAACCTCAACTAGAGGCATGCGATTAACTGGATTAAAAAAATGCATTCCAACGAAGCGCTCTGGTTTTTTTAAAGCGCTAGCCATTTCAGAGATCGAAAGAGAAGAAGTGTTAGAAGCGATAATTGCATTTTCACTCACCTGATTTTCAGCTTCTGCTAAAATTCTTTTTTTCACCATCATATTTTCAACAACCGCTTCAACCACAAGATCAACCGAAGAAAAGCCAACAAAATCAACGCCAGCTGAAACTTTGGCAATTTTCATATTGGCCTGCTCGGAAGTAATTTTTCTGATCTTTTTTAACTGATTAAAAACCTTAACTATCTGATTGTAACCTAAGGCAATCGCGCTTTGCGTAATGTCTTTAATGCGAATATCAATATTGTTATTTGCAAAAAGCCATGCGATTCCGCCACCCATAATTCCAGCTCCCAGAAGTCCTGCTTTTCTGACTTCTAAGGCAACAACTTCATTTTCAACTCCAGAGTCTTTTTTTAGAGCTTCGTTGGTGAAGAAAATTTCGATTAAATTTTTAGAAGTTTCGCCAACAACCAATTCACAAAAAGCTGTAAGTTCAGTTTTAAAACCACGCATTCCGTAAGTTCTGTTGTAAGTTCTTTTGACGACTTCAAGAGCGTAAAAAGGCGCCGGATATTGACCTTTGGTTTTTTCGTAAAGATCTTTTGAGGCGAGGTAAAAAATGACGAATCTACCACCAAGTAAAGATTCAAAAATAAAGCGTCTTTTTCTCTCAACTCTTCTTTTTTGCAGGTAAATATTTTCTTCGCCGTTTTTTATGATTTCAGAAACAAAATGGCTGAGCTTTTCTTCAAGAAATTCTTCGCGAATAATATCGTCAACAAGACCAATTTTAAAAGATTTTTTAGCATCAATTGCTTTTCCGCTTAAAATAATTTTTAAAGATTCTTGCAAGCCAACAAGTTTTGGTAAGCGTTGCGTTCCGCCAAAACCAGGGATAATTCCAAGATTAACTTCTGGCAAACCTAACAAGGTTTTTGAATTAGCAATCGCAATTCGGTATTTACAAGCCAAGGCCAATTCCAATCCACCGCCAAGACATGCGCCATTAATTACGGCAACTGTTGGAATTTTTAATTGCGCAATTTTTGTTAAAATATTTTGTCCGCGAGAAACTTTTTCTAAAGCATCTTTGGGATCGTAAATATCTTTAATTTCATTGATGTCGGCGCCTGCAATAAAAATATCTTTTTTCTCGGAGGTGATTAACAAAACGCGAATCGCTTTATTTCCATCAATTACATTTAACGCCTTCTCCAAATCGGACAAAACTGGCGCCGAAAGCTTATTCACTTTTTCGTTTGGCAAATCAAAAACCAAATTTGCGACGCCGTTTTTTTCAATTGTTAGAGTGAGTGCGTTTGTCATAAATTTTAAATTTTAAATTAGTCTCTTAATTGCCGCTCCAAATTTAGCGTTTTAATGAGCTAAAAATTTTTCGATTTCTAAAGCCGCCATGCAACCAGTTCCAGCTGCCGTAACAGCTTGGCGATAAATTTTGTCTTGAATATCTCCAGCCGCATAAACACCAGCAATGTTAGTTGCAGTAGAGTTTGGCTTGGTGTTTATGTAGCCTTCGGCATCAATTTCTAAACCCGTACCTTTAAATAAATCGGAATTTGGCTTGTGACCAATTGCAACAAAAATTCCATCAATTGGCATTTCTTTTAAGGTGTCGTCTTTCACGTTTTTAAGGCGCGCACCAGTAACAGATTTTGGATTTTCACTTCCCAAAACTTCGTCTAAAACAGAATTCCAGATCACTTCAATTTTTGGATTTTTAAATAAGCGATCTTGCAAAATTTTTTCTGATTTAAATTTTTCACCTCTGTGAACAACATAAACTTTTTTAGCGTGATTAGTTAAATATAAAGCCTCTTCAACCGCACTATTTCCACCACCAACAACAATTACATCTTTATTCTTAAAGAAAAATCCATCGCAGGTAGCGCAACCAGAAACGCCAAAACCTTGATATTTTTTTTCCGATTCAAGACCTAGCCATTTTGCTTGGGCGCCAGTTGCAATAACAACTGTTTCGGCTTCAAAAGTGTCGCCAGATTCACCAATTAACCTGAATGGGCGTTTTGAAAAATCGACTTCCTTAATGTGATCATGAAAAATTTTTGTGCCAACGTGAATTGCTTGCTTTTCCATTTGCTCCATCAACCAAGGACCTTGAACCCCTTCGGCAAAGCCAGGATAATTTTCAACGTCAGTAGTAATTGTTAGCTGCCCTCCCGGCTGAATTCCATTAATCATGATTGGCTCAAGATTTGCACGCGCCGCATAAATTGCCGCTGTAAAACCCGCAGGACCAGAACCGATAATCGCTATTTTTGTTTTGTGATTTGAAGACATTTGGATGGATATTAAAAAATAAAATTGTCACCGATGCCCGAATTTACTTCAGGCACAGCAACTCAAAATCAAACTAAATTTGCACCAGCAAATTTAACTAATTCATAAACATTCCGCCATTCACATGCAAAGTATGTCCAGTGACGTAAGAAGCGTCTTCGCTTGCTAAAAAGGCAACGGCTTTTGCAATGTCTGAAGATTCGCCCATTTTTCCAGCGGGAATTTTTGCTAAAATCGTTTCTCTTTGTTGATCATTTAAAACATCAGTCATTGGGCTTGAAATAAATCCCGGAGCGACGCAGTTCAAGGTGATTCCGCGACTTCCAACTTCTTGCGCCAGAGATTTTGTCATGCCGATCATTCCAGCTTTTGAAGCGACGTAATTACACTGACCAGGGTTTCCTGTTACGCCAACAACCGAAGCAATATTGATGATACGACCATATTTGCGGCGCATCATTTTTTTGATAGCGTTGCGATTTAAAATGAAAGTTGATTTTAAATTAACATCGAGAACCTGATTAAAATCTTCATCTTTCATGCGCAAAATCAGGTTATCTTTTGTAATTCCCGCATTGCAAACCAGAATGTCGATTTGACCACCGGCAAGTTCTTCAGCTTTGTCAAATAAGGCTTCAACAGCCGCAACATCTGATAAATTGCAAGCAACATACTTTACATCGCCACCCATTTCAGCAGCTAATTCTTGCAATCTTTCTTCTTTAGTTGACGACAAAATTACTTTCGCACCTTGTTTGGCTAAGGTTTTTGCAATTGCCGCACCAATGCCGCCAGTTGCACCCGTTACTAAAGCATTTTTTCCTGTAAGTCTGAACATAATTTAAATTTTAATTGAGGTTGGAGTTTGGTTATTATTTTTTATCAATAATGTCGATTAAGTGATTCATTTTTTGAATATCTTTTTTGTCGTAGCCAGAATTTTCTTCTAAGAAAATAGGCTCTTCATCAGTTATTGCACTTTTTTTCTCTTTAACAACTTCGTCAATTTTCTCTTCTAAATCGTTACTATTTTTTGGAATTACATTATCAAAATTCTCAACAACATCGTCAAAAAATAATTTCACCGCCGGATTTAAAACATCTGCCGAACCTTTCATAATATCATGAGATTTTGCCTCTTTTAAAAACTTTGGATATTGAGAAGAGCTTTCTGATATTGGCTTTCCAGCAACAAACCCTAAGGCATTCATTGCAACAGAATATAGAAACCCAAAAACAATTGCGGTTTTAATTAAGCCATAAAGAACGCCAAGAGAGCAATCGAATGATCTTGGCATTTTTTCTTTTAGATCGCTAACTAAATTTGAAATTGAGAATGTATAGACAAGAAGAATAATTATAAATATTGCGCTTCGCGAGAGAAGGTCTGACAGAATTTTATTGCGCGAATAAATATTGACCAAATCAGCTAAAAACGGGGTTAGAAAATAAGATCCGGCAAAGGCTAAAAGCCAGCCAATCAAAGAAAATATCTCTTTAACAAAGCCACGAAAAAAACCAGTTGCCACAAAAATTATAGCAAATGCAATGAAGATTAAATCTAGAGTATTAAAGGTTGCGGACATGTTACTTGAACTTAATTAGTCGAAAAAATGGCAGATCTTTAGCAAATTCTTTCGGAGATTTTAACGAGCCATTTTCATTAATAAAAGCTTCAGTAAAGATTTTTTTTACCATTTGCTTTTTCTTCTCAAATTTCATCACCTTTTCAATTTCGCCATCAATAAACTCTTTAGTAAAATTTAGATTCTCAGATTCGTCTTTTAAAAAAACCAAAAAACTGCGTAGAATAATTTTTGCGAGAGTTAATCTTTTGGTGTAAAAATTAAAGTCAGTGGATTGGTCGTCGATTTCTTTCCAAACAAAATCGGAAATTTTAAAACAAGATTTAATTCCCTGCAAACTTGGCTTAAATCCAACTTCAAATGATTTTAGATTTTTAGGATTTACGTAGAAATTTAACAATCTTTGCAAAGCCAATTGATTGTTTTTTTCAACGTTAAATCTGGCGTAAAGCGTAAAGCGAATTTTGTCACGAATCTTTTGCGAATGAAAATTTTCTATTTTAGCCACCTCTTCGGCAGCTTTTTTATTTTGAAAATCAATGTAGAATTCCGCCAGATCAAGACAGCCATTTTCAAAAATTAGGTTGGAAAATTTCTCGTCTATTTTGCAATTAGAAATAGCTTTTAACAAAGTTTCGTTGCTCCATCCTTCAAAGGCACAAATAGAGAGAAATTCAGCGAGGATTTTTTCTTTGGTTTTATCAGAATCTAAAATCACAAAAAATAATTTTTTAATAAATTTGTCGTGTTAAATGAAAGTCGCGTTTCTAAACATCAATTCTAATTCTTAAATCAAAAAATGACTACCAGCTCAAAACTTCTTCCGGTGCATAAAAGATATGACATTACTTTTTCTCACGGCGAAGGTGTATATCTTTTTTCTGAAGGTAAAAAATATTTAGATTTTGGTGCCGGAATTGCTGTTAACGCCCTTGGGCACTGTCATCCAAAAATGGTCGAAGCAATTACATCTCAGGCAAAAAAACTTTGGCACGTTTCCAATATTTACAATGTTGCAGAGTTAAATAATTACGCCGAAAAATTAGTTAATGCCACTTTCGCTGATTATGTTTTCTTCTGTAACTCTGGAGCAGAAAGCATCGAATGCGCGATTAAAATGATTCGCCGTCATTTTTACGTCAAAGGTCAAGCTAATAAAAATCGCATAATAACTTTCACGGGCGCATTTCATGGCAGAACAATCGCCACAATTTCCGCTGCCGCAAAACCAAAATACCTCGAAGGTTTTGAACCAGCCCTTCCCGGCTTTGACAATGTTACCTTTGGAGATATCGAAGCTGTTAAAAAAGCCATTACCGAAAACACAGCAGGAATTTTGATTGAGCCAATTCAAGGCGAAGAGGGAATCAAGGTTTCTGATAAAAAATTTATTAAAGAATTGCGTAAACTCGCCGATGAAAAAGGTCTTTTACTGGCTTTTGATGAGGTTCAATGTGGCATGGGAAGAGTTGGGAAGCTTTTTGCCTATGAATATTACGAAGTTAAACCCGACATAGTTTCAAGCGCCAAAGCAATTGCTGGCGGTTTTCCTTTGGGAGCCTGTCTAGCAACAGCTGATGCAGCAAACGGCATGACGCTTGGTGTTCACGGCACAACTTATGGCGGAAATCCACTGGCAATGTCTGTGGCGAATTCGGTTTTAGAAGTAATGCTGGAAAAAGATTTCTTCCCTAAAGTTCAGCAAGTGGCAGCTGAACTAAAAAAAGCACTTCAAGAATTACAAAAAGATTTTCCTAATTTGATTGATGAGATTCGCGGCGTCGGCTTGATGCTTGGCATCAAAATTAATCAAAAAATCGAAAATGTCGAAGTTGTAAAGTCTTTGATTAAAAATGGATTACTCACAATTCCAGCTGGCGAAAACGTGATTAGAATTTTGCCGCCGCTAATAATAACTTCAGAGCATGTTGCCGAAGCGAAAGAGAAAATTGCTAAAAGTTTAAATGAGTTTAAAGATTAGTTTTTAGCTTACAAATTCTTACCTGCGTAATTGCCAATAATACTCATCCAGTATTTACAATTTTGCTCATTGGAAAAAACTAAAACAATCCACGAACATCATTAATCGTCGTTAAAATCATCAGTGACAAAATTAGCCCAAAGCCAATTTGAAAACAAAAATTTTGAACTTTTTGTGAAAGCGGTTTGCGACGAACGGCTTCAATTAAATAGAAAAATAAATGCCCACCATCAAGCACCGGAACTGGCAAAAGATTCATCACGCCAAGATTTATTGAAATCATTGCCATAAACCAAAACACAACTTGCCAACCCATTTCAACAGTTTTTCCAGAATATTTGGCAATTTTTATTGGTCCGCCAAGCTCCTCAACAGAACGCTTGCCAATTATCAACTCACCCAAAACCTGAAATATTGACATTGAGGCTTTGTAAGTTTGTCGGTTAGCTTCAACAAAACTTTGCGCCAAGTTTAAATCTTTTGTAACTATTGCCGAAGCGGCAATTCCAAGAGTTCCCATTTTTACATTTTCACCAAACATATCCTGACGCAATTGACTGCGCGGCGTAATTTTGATTTCAAAAACTTTAGAATCGCGATCAATCTTAAAAAGCAGCTCTCTTTCAGAAGATATCGAAATTATTGAGCGCATCTCATCAAAATCAGAAATTTTTTTAGAATCGATTTCTAAAATTTTATCGCCCTTTTGTAAACCAGCGTAAAAAGCTGAACTCTCTGGTAAAACCTCATCAACAATTGGCAAAGCGGAGTTCAATCCATTTTGTTTTAACAAAATGGTAAAAATTAAAATCGCTAATAAAAAATTAAAAATTGGACCAGCGGCAACAATTGCCATTCTTTGCCAAACATTTTTTCCTAAAAAAGATTTTTTCTTATCGGCTTTAGTCATTTTTTTTATCGCCTCATTATCTGGAACAGAAGCGCCATTGCGATCGCCAAACATTTTTACGTAGCCACCGAAAGGCCAAAGACACAACTTCCAACGCGTGCCCTTTTTATCGATTCTATGAAGCAATTCGCGACCAAATCCAATTGAAAATTCTTCAACTTTAACTCCGCACCAGCGCGCCACCAAAAAGTGACCCAATTCATGAACGAACACGATCAATGAAATTATGCAGATAAAAGAAATAAGGTTATGAAGAATTAGCTGAGAAAGTTCCATTTTATTAAAATTGGTTAAAGATTTTTTAAAAAATGTATTAGATAAAGAAAAAGACAAGACATCAAAACTTTAGGCGACGTTAGTTAAATTATTTTTTTAATTCAGATTCTTACTTTCGCATAGCAAAACATAAATCAAATTTAATCATGACTTTTTCCAAAAATAAATTCGCCATCACCTTGCTTTCCATTTTTCTTTTTTCTTGCTCCGCCTCAGAAAAAAGTGGTCAATATCGCGGTTACGAAACAATAAATTATGAGGTAAAAGAAAGTTTCAACAACATTGAAATTCGTTATTATCCATCATTTTTAGCGGCTGAAGTTGAGGTTAGTGGAAATCGCAAAGAGGCTGCAAAAAAAGGCTTTATGATTTTGGCAAAATATATTTTTGGTAAAAATGTTTCTAAGCAAAAAGTAGCAATGACTTCGCCCGTTGCTCAACAGGAAAAATCACAAAAAATAGCCATGACTTCGCCAGTAATGCAATCTCAAAACCCTGAAAAAAACTGGATTGTTCAATTTACAATGCCTCAAGAATTTAAAATTGAAACATTACCAAAACCAAAAAATGATAAAATTAAATTCAGAAAAATTGCCTCTAAAAAAGTAATTTCGATTAGATTTAAAGGTAGTTGGAACGACGAGAATTTTGAAAAAAATAAACAAAAACTACTTGCGCTCATTTCTGAAAAAAACCTAACCAAAATTGGCTCTCCGATAATTTCTTATTACGACGATCCATTCACATTTCCTTGGAATCGTCGCAACGAAATTATTCAAGAGATTAAATAGATGAAAAGCGTTGCAATAATTGGAGCGGGAATTTCTGGAGCAATTCTAGGAAACTTTCTTCAATCAAAATTCTCTGTAACAATTTTTGAAAAATCGCGTGGAGTTGGAGGAAGAATGTCAACGAGACGCTTTGAAGATTTTTATTTTGATCACGGATTGCCCTGCTTCACTTCTGAAAATTCAGATTTTTTAAAATTTTTAGAAAAAAACAACGTCAGTCAATGGAGTGGAAATTCTTACGATTTCGACACAAAAGCTTTTGCAAAACAAAGCTTTATGGTAGCGAGCCCCAACATGAATAATCTCTGTAAAATTTTGAGTAATAATTTAGATGTGAAGCTTTCGACAGAAGTTGCACCTTTGCTAAAAAAAGAGCAAAATAAATGGCTTTTGCTTGATAAAAATTCGAATCTTTTAGGAGCTTTTGATTTTGTTGTATCGACAGCGCCCATATCTCAAACCAAAAATCTTTTTTCTAATTTTGCCAAAGAAAAACTTCCGCAAGTAGAAGAAAGTCCGTGCTTTTCGCTTATGGTTGGATTTAAAGAAAAGAATTTAATATCTGAATGGATAGTTGCCACCAGCAAACAAAGTCCGATTAAATCAATTTTTGTTAACTCTGGCAAGCCTCAACGCGACTCTGAAAATAGCTGCTTTGTTGCTCATTCTTCAAATTCTTGGGCTAAAGAAAATTTAGAAAAAGACATTTCTCAAATCGAAATGATGCTAACCAAAAATTTTTTCCAACTAACTGGTATTGACACAAGTAAAGCCTCTTACGTTGCAGCTCATCGCTGGCGTTTTTCGACCACTATGAACAAAAAAAAATCTGAACCATTTTTTGATTCAGATTTGAATTTGGCGGCAACTGGAGATTGGATTTTTGATTGCAACCTAGAAAGCCTTTGGAAAGGCGCACAACTTTTGGCAGACAAATTTTAAAAACGCCATTCTTCTCGAGCATGGTGGCAAGTATATCCGTAAGGATTTTTTTTAAGATAATTTTGATGATAAGCTTCAGCTGGATAAAAAGTTTTAGCTTTCGAAACTTGCGTCACTAGAGGTCTTTTAAAAACTCCCGATTTATTGGCGTTATTTATTACTTTCAAAGCAACGACTTTTTGTTCATCGTTAAAATAAAAAATTTCTGAGCGATATTGGCTACCAACATCATTTTCTTGGCGGTTTAGAGTGGTTGGGTTGTGAATAGTAAAATAAAATTTTAATAGCTTTTCGTAAGAAATTTTTTGCGGATCAAAAGTTACCTCCACAGATTCTGCATGACCTGTTGCGCCAGTTGTGATTAACTCATAAGTCGGGTTTTCTAAATCTCCACCAGTGTAACCAACTTCGGTTTTTATCACGCCACTTAAACCATTTAACAACTCCTGCATTCCCCAAAAACAACCACCAGCTAAAATAACTTTTTCATTTTTTGCGGCGTGAGAATTAACGCTAAAGATAGTCATAAGAATTATTATTAGGTGTTTTAGCATTCTGATTTTTAGAAGAGTTTTTAAGTCGTCACTTTGTTAAAAATGACGACTCAATTTTATAAAAACTAACGATTTGCTTCAGCTTCAATTACTAATTTTACTTTGTCAGAAACGCCGGGAATTCCATAATCAATACCAAATTCTGAACGAGTAATTTCTCCAGTTGCACTAAAACCAACCGTTTCTTTTTGAGTAATTGGACTGGTTCCAATTTTATTAAATTTAACATCAAGAACAACCGGTTTAGTTACTCCAACAAGGGTAAGTTCACCGTGAACTTTGGCTTTGCTTTTTCCGGTAACCACAACTTTTTTACTTACAAATTTAGCAGTTTCGTATTTTTCAAGATTAAAGAAATCAGCAGTTTTTAAATGCTGATCAAACTTTGGTAAACCGGTGTTAAGGCTAGCGATTTTAATAGTTACGTCAACAACAGAGGCTGCTGGAGATTTTTCGTCAAATGTTATTGTTCCGTCAATATCAGTGAATTTTCCAGATGAGTTTGAATATCCAAAATGATTAGCAAACCAAACCACGCTTGTATGATTTTTTTCAATTTGATATTGCGCAGATTCGGCAAAAGAGTTTGTATTTACAGACGCAAAAAGAGCTAGAGCAATAATTGCAGATTTCAGATTTTTCATAAAAAATTATTTTTAGTTTTATTAAGAAGTGCGGGACTTAAAAAACTAAGAAGCAAAATTTGTTTCTCAATGACTTAGCTTGATTACCACATAAACAAATTATCAAAATAAAAGATTCTGAAGTTAGACTTAGTCTCTTGCATGTTAATTATTTGGTTTATAAGTTCCCCGCTCCTCTTTTTTGCTTTAGTTAAAAACTTAAGCACGAACTTGAATATCGCGGGGTAGAGCAGCCCGGTAGCTTGTTAGGCTCATAACCTAAAGGTCGTTGGTTCAAATCCAGCCCCCGCAACCATCTTCCTTTTCAAAGAAATCCAATAAAGTCCGATAGACTTACACACAAGCGGCTTTTCCCCAATTCTCCTGTCCAAAGCAATCCATTAAAATTCGCCTGAATCCAAAAATTTTCTATGTACAAAGCTATGTACAAAATTTGTGCATAAGAAGAAATTTTAGTTCCATTTAAAACCTTCCCAAGCTATGATTCTATTGGTTCTAACGCATCTTTTGATTACAAATTAGTCCAATAAAATCCAATGAGATTTATTAAGGTCTGCTTTTTTTGATGTACAAATGATGTGTAAAATGATTAAAAATCAAATTATGCAAAAAAATGCCGAAAATTCATCGCAAACTTTCTGATCGAGAAATCAGGGAAGCAAAACCAAAAGATAAAAATTATTTTTTATTTGATGACGCAAAACTAAGACTTTTGGTAAGACCGAGTGGCACGAAAGTTTGGCAATATCCTTATCAATTAAACGGAAAAAATAATACTGTTACACTTGGAAAATATGGCGATAGAACAGGATTCGTTTCTTTGTCTGATGCTCGAAAAATTAGAGATGAAATTAGAGACCTACTTTCTCGTGGTCTTGATCCAAACAAAGATAAGAAATCTAAAAAACAGGCGAATATAGCAAAAGCCGAAAACACTTTTGAAAGCATTGCTGAGGAATGGCGACAAAAACAATCTTGGACTGAAAAACATTCTAAAAATATTCAAAGCCGATTACAAAAAGATGTTTATCCAATAATTGGTTGGAAAGGAATCAAAGAGGTTACCATCCAAGATATTTTACAAATTCTACGAAATATCGAACAGCGTGATGCAGTTTCTGTTGCTCAAAGAATTAACGGATATTGCACGGAAATATTTGATTATGCTTTAGTGATGGGAATTTGTGATTCTAATCCCGCACTTGGAAGAGCAAAATTTTTAAAAGCTCATACAATACAAAACCGCGCTCATCTTTCTGACAAAGAATTGCCTGATTTTATTGAGAAGCTTTATTCATCAGATGAGGAAAACATAACTATTCTTGCGATAAAATTATTGGTCTTAACTTTGCAACGCCCTGGTGAAATCAGATTTGCTGAGTGGAAAGAATTCGATGAGAAAAAAGCAATTTGGCATATCCCAGCTGGGCGAATGAAGAAAAAGCGTGAACATCTTGTGCCACTGCCGAAACAAGCTTTAGAAATTCTAAAAAAGATTCGAACTTTAAGCGGTCGTTCCCCTTACCTATTTCCTGGAAGGGTTGAAATGATGAAAAAGCCAATTTCTGATGTGGCTCTCATTAAAGTGATGAAAAAGCTTAGTGAAAATAAAATGACTCCGCACGGAATTCGTCACACGGGATCAACAATATTAAATGAAAGCAGTTTTAATTCAGATTGGATTGAAAGACAGCTTTCACACGTTGAAGAAAACAAAGTTCGTGGCACTTACAACAAAGCCGAATATTTAGAACAACGAAAAGATATGATGCAATGGTGGGCTGATTATTTAGACAAATTAAACAAATAACTTACTTAGCTTCATAACTTTTGATTAAGGATTTTATATCCTCAACTCTCCAAGCTACAGCTCTATCAGCTATTTTTACGGGCTTCGGATATTTCCCATCTTTGATACCTTGCCACCAAGTTGATTTTCCAACAGGGAATATCTTTAAAATTACTGGGAGGCGAACAAAACCTATTTCAGGTAAAATGTATTCAGAATTTTCTTTTGTCATGGTTAGCTCACAATATTTTTAAAATTATGAGCCAAACTTAAAATGGGAGGGGTATGAAAATCGGTATGGTAGCGGTATTAAAATCGGTATGATTTCTCTTATACTGCGGAGATTTGAACTTTAGGCAGCAACTGGATTGTAGTCTCTGATTACTCTGGTTACGACTCCCCAGATTCTATCAAGAGAGCTTTCATCTATTTCCATGTCAGGACAGTTGTCATTGCTGCAAGTGAGCTTAATCTTGTCACCTTCTTTTGTCAGTTTTTTAATTACAGCTTTGCCAGTATCAGATGTTGCGATTACGATGTTATTGTCTCGCAGGTCTTTGGTTTGGTTAACCAGCAAAAGATCATTTTCTAAAATGCCTTCTTCCCTTAATTCGCATCCTGCCATTTTAACAAAAAAATGATTTTGGATGTCATTAATGAGAAGTTTTTCTTTTGGATTATGGCTTTCGAATTGCTCTTTATTCAGAATTGATGGAACTCCACCCTCAGATTTCATCTCATAAAATGGGAGTTCGTGTTTTTTATATGCAGCTAACAATCTAATATCATCACTTGTTATTTCTTCAGGAATTCTTCTAGGTTTTGTTTTGCCTAGCAACTCGGGCTTTCTACCCGCTCCTGTTCTGTATCCGCCGTGTTTTCCCTTATCATTTGATTTCATTCAATTGTCTAAAAATGAGACAGTATTATTTTTAAAAGTTTTAAAAACTTGATTAATGTAGTAATAATCAAGTTAAATAATCATAACAAGCCCTCACAAGATATTTTTTTTGGGACTTATTAGTTAATTAATATAATAGTAATAAGATGAATAATAATGAAGTTTTATTTAAAAAATCCTTCAATATCTCGCAAAATTTCGAAAAATTGATCGATGGTTTTAAATTTCATACAGATCCGCAAGACGGAATCAAAGATGTAAAAATTAAGGATATCACAGTGGTGTCTCCTTGCGAAAGTTACGATTTTTCTTTTGCCATAAACGATAACAAAAAAGCCATTTTTGATGCAATTAAGGCTAAAAACATTTCGACCAGATGTGTCGCCGTCAAAGAAATTGGACTTGATGTGATTTTTTATGACGGAGTTCTTGATGAGAGAAAAAACAAAGTGCCGGTGAAAATCAGATATTTTAGTCAGAACAAAACCGCCGTTAAACATCCTATCATTAGTAAATATCTAGAATCGTGGGGTCTACTAAGAGCCAGTGGTGTCTGATAATCAGGTGTATTAGTAGTTAAACGTTTTTGCCCACCAAGATGACTACAATAGGCAATCAAATCTCTAGGGATTCTTTCTTATTCGCTTGTGAGATATGCGAGAATGACAACCCATCGGTAACGCACCGAATAGCCACTCACTTTGCTGACGAGATGACCAACCTTGTTTCCAATGGTGCATTTGCAACCGATAGCCTTGATTATTGTCTTAACAAAAATGGTGATGCTGAAGAGTTGTGTTTCAGAAACAATAAGCCTGGATATTTTGATCAGAACAATAACTTCATTCCCGTCTCATTTGAAAACTTTACCAAATATAATCTAAAGCTGGATTGGATTGTCCGAAACATCAGCAACGATTTTGGCATTCATGAAAAAGACTGTGAAGAAATTTTGCCGAACTTGTTGTGGGGTATTGGCATTGCAAATCTTGATATTGAGGTGCCGGTTTTCTTTGCGCGAAAACTAAGACAGGAAGAGATTTTTGATAAAATCAAAAAGGTGCTCGTTAAAAGAAAATCAACCTTTCAAGGTGTGATTCTAACCAGTTGTAGCGACATTCCAAGCTACTTCCATTCAAAGATTGCAGGCAATAAAATCATTCCCCTCAAAAACTGCCTATCCGTTAACAAGAAAGATTTTCATATTGATAAAGGCGTTTTGAAAACAGCAGTGCTTAAAAACTCAAAGGATGGTTTTACCACTGGTTATCGCAGTGCCTGTTTTAATGGAGAATATTTCAGATTTACCAAACAAGAAGCTGATGTTCTGGAATATTTACACAAGGCAGGAAAACCAGTCCATAAAGATGAAATAATGGCAGAAGTTACTGAAAGCAGCACCGAGTTAAAAACATTATTTAGAACTCCCGATTCTAAAAATATTCGCCAGAATATTTTGCAGTACGACAACAAGGGATACTACTGGCTAAACCTTAACTAGCGTTACATCTCCAGCTTCTCATTCCTCAAAAATCTCATCGTATAGTCAAAATAATACCGATTTTCATACCGCTGGCATACCGATTTCTATACCCCCCACTTTCTAGCTTTGTGCAAGTCAAATCACTGACCTGTTTTTGGTTCTAAGTGACTTTGATTTTTATTAATCAACGCAAAGCACAAATGACAAAAGAAAATTATCACTCCGAGAAATACGTCGCCAAAAAATGGGGTATTTCTGAAAAAACATTACAGCGCTGGCGCAGTAGTGGCGATGGTCCTGAATATGTTAAATTTGGTGGCAGAGTAAGATACTCTGAAGGCGCCATTAAGAAATATGAGGACGAAGGCTCTCTTGATAAAAAATTAAAAAATCAGGAGGTGCGTCATGACAGATAAAATCACTTTATCACAAGTTCCAAATATTCCAGTTGGAACTTTATCAAAATTGCCTCCGCAAGAATTATTATCTCTTCAAGAACAAGCAGCACAACATTTCCAACGAGCTAAAATGCTCAAGGATTGGCTGGATAACAGCATCGCTCTTAAATATCGCGATGTTGCATCAAATGTTCGCAAACTTGATTCTAAAGATAGTGGCACGGTCCATTTCACAGATGGTGATTTCAAAATCACTTCCGTGTTGGCGAAGAAAGTAGATTGGGATCAGGAAAAATTAAAGAATGTTGTCAGTGCCATTAGAAAGCACGGCGACAATCCTGACGAATATGTCGAAAGCTCTTATCGCATCTCTGAAACCAAATACACTTCATGGCCAGAGCATATCAAAAACATCTTTAAACCAGCCAGAGTCTTAAAAACCGGCGCCGAAACTTTTAAGATTCAGCCGCAAGCATCGGGAGGTTCAAATGAATAACCTCCCAATTATCAGCGCCGATGAACGCTTGAAAGAAACTAGAGGAATCAAAGGCTGCATCTTTGGTAAATCCGGTATCGGTAAAACCTCTCTGCTTTGGACACTCGATCCAGCAAAAACCCTCTTCTTCGATCTTGAAGCTGGCGACCTTGCGGTTGAAGGCTGGCAAGGTGACACAATCCGGCCAAAAACTTGGTCAGAATGTTGTGACTTTGCAGTTTTCATCGGCGGACCAAATCGCGCACTTCGCCCTGATCAAAAGTTCTCTCAGCGCCATTATGACGAAGTTTGTCAGAAATTTGGCGATCCATCAATCCTCGATAAATACGACACGATCTTCATCGACAGCATAACAGTTGCCGGTCGTTTGTGTTTTGGATATTGCCAAGGTCAACCGGAAGCATTTAGCGAGAAGTCGGGAAAACCGGATACTCGCGGAGCTTATGGTTTGCATGGGCGCGAAATGATCGGCTGGCTTACTCATCTTCAACATACCAGAGCCAAGAATATTTGGTTTGTCGGCATTTTGGATGAAAAGCTCGATGACTTTAATCGCAAATATTACGCGCCGCAAATTGAAGGAAGCAAAACCGGATTAGAGCTGCCAGGCATTGTCGATCAGGTAATCACAATGGCAGAAATCCAACCTGATGACAAAGGCAAATCTTACCGCGCCTTCATTTGCCACACGATCAATCAGTTCAATTATCCGGCTAAAGATCGCTCACGAAGACTTGAAGTAATTGAAGAGCCGCACCTCGGCAACCTCATGCAAAAGATCAGGTCTGAAGCTAAGCCAATCAACGAACAACTCATTTTTAATAATAACTAAAAACAACAAGGAGATTTTATGTCTATGGATTTTAACAACAGCGAAAACCAATCAAATTTTGACCTCATTCCAAATAACACTCTGGCGAAAGTCAGAATGTCAATCAAGCCAGGTGGTTATGATGATCAAAGCCAAGGATGGCTTGGTGGTTATGCAACAAGAAATGAATCAACTGGTTCAGTTTATTTGTCCTGCGAATTTGTAATTCTCGAAGGCGAATACGCACGACGCAAGGTTTGGGGACTGATCGGTCTTTTCAGTAACAAAGGTGCTGAATGGGGAAATATGGGTCGCTCATTTATTAAGGCGATTCTGAATTCTGCTCGCGGAGTTTCTGAAAATGACAACTCGCCAGCTGCACAAAATGCCAGAAAAATTAACGGCTTTGCTGATTTAGATGGCATTGAGTTTGTGGCAAAAATCACAACCAAAAAAGATCAGAACGAAGAGCTAAGAAACGAAATCCGTTTTGCCATAACTCCTGATCATAAAGATTATCAGGCATTCATGGGAAGTGTTGCACCTACTGCTGCAAAAACACCACCAACTCCTGCAGCACCTGCTGCTAACAATCGTCCAGCTTGGGCTAGATAGATTGAGGCAGCCATGATTCTTCGCAAAAGACAAAGAGAGTTTGTGGACAAGAGTGTCGCCGCGCTTGAACAGCATGGTAACACTCTTGGCATCGCACCAACAGGAGCAGGAAAAACTTTGATGTTATCTGCTGTTGTTGGCGAGGTTCTAAAACCTGAAAGCAAAGCTCTGGTTTTAGCTCATCGCGACAAACTCACTGAACAAAACGAAGCTAAATTTCTAAAGATTAATCCGCATACCAGAACTTCAGTTTTTGATGCCAAAACAAAATCTTTTGATGGTCAGGTGGTGTTCGCGATGGTTCAAACACTTTCGCGTCAGAGCAATTTAACACGAATTCCATTCTTTGATTTGCTGGTAATTGATGAGGCACACCACACGCCTTCAGACAGTTACCAAAGCGTTATAACAAAAATAAAACAGAACAATCCTGCCGCTTTAATTTATGGCGTGACAGCAACTCCTAAACGCAGTGATAAAAAAGATTTAAGTTCAACTTTTTCCAATGTTGCTGATCAGATAAAAATTTCTGAGCTTATTGCTTCTGGTCATTTAGTGCCACCGAGAACTTTCATCATTGATGTTGGCACTCAGCAGGATTTGAAAAAAGTTAAAAAGATCGCCGGCGATTTCGACATGAAAGCTGTCGAAGAAATCATGAATAAATTTCCGATCACTGAGGAAGTTTTTAGCAAATGGAACGAACTCGCTGGTAATAGAAAAACAGTAATTTTTTGTTCAACAGTTGCTCACGCCAAATCGGTTGCAGAAGTTTTTAACAATCGCGGCGTAAAGACAGTTTTAATCCATGGCGATTTAAGTGATGCCGAAAAAGAAAAAGTTCTTTTCGCCTACGAACAAGGTGATGCTCAAGTTATTGTTAATGTTGCAGTTTTAACGGAAGGATGGGATCACCAGCCAACTTCCTGCGTGATTTTGCTGCGTCTTGAATCATCGAAATCAACTCTAATTCAGATAATTGGTAGAGGTTTAAGAGTTGTTGATCCAGAGCTTCATCCTGGAGTTATTAAAGAAGATTGCATCGTTTTGGATTTTGGAACTTCGAGCTTAATTCATGGCTGTTTGGAAGTTGATGTGAGTTTGGAAAAAACAAAAACACAGAAAAATAAAAACGAAAAATCAGCACAAAAACAATGTCCATCATGTGACATTTTTATTCCCACTGCCTGTCATTGCTGTCCAGTGTGCGATTACGATTTCACTTCTGAATCCGAAGAACCTGCAAAAGAAGAATTGTCAGGATTCACGATGTCGGAAATTGATCTGCTCACGCAAAAATCAAACTTCCAATGGTGTGATATTTTTGGTGATGAAGCAGCTTTTATGGCTTGCGGCTTCAATGCCTATAGCGGTGTTTTCTTTCTTAATGGCCACTGGTATTGCATTGGCGGAAGTGAGTTTGGTCTCAAACTTTTACTTTGCGGCACAAAAGAAATTTGCCTCGCCAAAGCTGATGATTTTCTAAATGAAAATGAAACTGCTGACAACGCTCACAAATCAAAACGCTGGTTAAACGAATCCGCTTCAACAAGGCAATTGCAATGCTTGCCGCTAGAATATCGAAGCGACTACAGCATCACCAAATACAAGGCTGCCAATCTACTCAAATTTTATTTCAACAAAACCTCAATTCAAAAACTGCTGTTTGAAGCCGATGCCAAAATGCGCGCAGGAGGTAACGCATGAGAGTTTGCTCTGTCTGCAAAAGAGAAGCTGGTGGTTTTGGTTTTATTCCACCTCCGCTGCGCGCCAGCTATCCAGCAAACCGCAAGATGATGAAGTATTTTTGCTCAATGAAATGTCAGGGAATTTTTAGTAACGCTTACGCAAAAAATAATATGATCGACTTAACCAAAAATGAAAAAGAAGCCATTGAATCTGCATTGAAACCACTCGGTGAATATGTGGCAGAAATCGGCATGGATCGCCCAGTTTCAAGTTATTCAAGAGAAGAAGTTTTGTGCTTAATTGAAGTTGTTGTCACCGCTTATTTTGACTTTATGCAAGGCAAAGCCTCTGAAACTGAAATGTCGGAGGTGCCATGCTAGACTTCAATCATCGACCAAAAATTTCAGAAAAAATAAATCTGCTGATTGATAAGGCTTTAACAGAAGAAAAATCAAAACAAACCTCCAGAGATTATCTTGGCGCATCGCGTCTTGGCGTTTCATGCAATCGCGCTCTGCAGTTTGAATATACTGACACGCCAAAAGATGAAGATCAAAATTTTAGCGGAAAAATTTTAAGAGTTTTTCAAGCTGGACATGTCTTTGAAGAATTGATGATCAAGTGGTTAAGACTTGCCGGCATTAACTTAATTACTCAAAAACAAAATGGTAATCAGTTTGGATTCGCTGTTGCTGGCGGCAAAGTCAAAGGACACATTGACGGCGTTATTGTTGATGCCCCTGAAGATTTAGAATTCAATTTTCCAATGTTATGGGAGTGCAAATCTCTCAATGATAAATCTTGGAAGGACGTTGTTAAGAAAGGTCTTGTTGTTTCAAAGCCAATTTATGCCGCGCAAGTCGCAATCTATCAGGCTTACATGGAAAGCCAAATTGAAGGCATTTCTAAAAATCCTGCGCTCTTTACCGCAATAAACAAAGACAGCGCCGAGATTCATTTTGAGTTAATTACTTTTGATCATGAGCTCGCACAAAAAACCAGCGACAAAGCAGTAAAAATTTTATGCGCAACTGAAGCACACGAATTACTTCCACGAATTACGAACGACTCAACACACTTTGAGTGTAAATTCTGTCCATGGCAGAAGCGTTGTTGGAGGCTAAATGTATGAATCAACTTTTTGATTTTAACAGCGCCGATAATCAGCAAAAAGAAAATGTAAAAATTGATGTTGAGTTGATCAGACAAGCTTTGCTTGGCAGAATAGAAGACGTTTTGTTTTACCTGTTACCGAGTGGTCACATCAAAAATAACTGCTTCTATGTTGGCAGCACCAAAGGCGAATCAGGAAAAAGTTTAACGGTTCAACTCGCTGGAGAAAAACAAGGTCAATGGTACGACTTCGCTGAAAATAAAGGAGGTGATATTTTTACACTTTGGGAAGAAGTTCGAAATTATCGCAAATCAGATTTTAACAAAATTCTTGCAGAGATTAGTGAGTGGCTTGGACATTCTGTCACTTACGAAACCTCGCCAAAAAGTATTCAGCGCAACTTTACCGATGACCTTGGAAAACCAACTGCTAAATGGGATTATTTTGACAAAAACAATAAGCTGATTGCCTGCGTTTATCGCTACGACACCGAAGATGGAAAAGAGTTCAGAGTTTGGGATGTCAAAAACCGCAAAGCTAAATCACCTGATCCTCGACCACTTTACAACATTCCAGCAATCACTTTTGCCAAAAGAATCATCTTAGTTGAAGGTGAAAAATCTGCTGATGCTTTGATTGCTTATGGACTCACTGCAACAACAGCAATGTTTGGTGCAAACGCACCAATTAACAAAACTGATTGGTCACCACTTATTGGAAAAGAAGTGATAATCTGGCCGGACAATGACGAAGCTGGAAAAGAATACGCACAGAAAGTTGCACAGCATTTGGTTAAGGTGGCTTCCTTTGTATCAATCGCAAATCCCGCAAAAGAAAAACCGGAAAAATGGGATGCCGCAGATGCAGTAAAAGAAAACTTAAACATTCATCATTTTCTTGAGACGGCAAAAGGAGTAGATTCAAAATTACCAAGCTATTCGATTCAGGATTTTCTCTCCGACAACAGTCCAATGCCGGATGATTTGATAACTCCAAGACTTTTAACTCCTTCTGGAATGCTGTTAATTGGCGGCGCGCCTAAAGTTGGTAAGAGTGATTTCTTGATCAATTTTCTTATTCATCTTGCCGCTGGTGAAAGTTTTTTAGGATTAAGACCACCAAGACCTCTCGGAATTTTTTATCTTCAGGCAGAGATCAGTTATCACTATGTCCGTGAACGCATAAAGAAGCTAAACATCAGCAAAGATACAATTTTTAGATCTTCTCAGAATCTGATCGTCACTTCGCGAATTCAGATGATCTTAAACGATCAAGGCGTTGATGCTGCTTACAAAACAATAAGGCATTATTTTCCTGACCAACCTCCCGATATTATTTGCATTGATCCGATCCGGAATGTTTTTGACGGTGGGTTGGATAATGGTGGCGAGAATGACAATAATGCGATGCTATTTTTCCTACAAAATAGAATCGAAAAATTGAGGTCAATGCTCAATCCGGACATGGGCGTAATTCTTTGTCATCATACCAAAAAAATAAAAAAGAAGGATTTGGAAGACGATCCATTTCAAGCATTTTCTGGTGCCGGAAGTTTAAGAAGTTTTTACACCAGCGGCTTGATCCTACACCGCCCCGATGAACTAGATTCAAGGATTCATCTTTATTTTGAGCTGCGTAATGGCAGCGCCATTCCAAAAAGGATAGTTGAAAAAGTTGATGGCAAATGGACTGAGCTAAACCCGTTTTCAGAAAGGATTATTCAACAAAATTATGGTCAGAAACTGGATGCAGAAAGAGATCGTAAAGCGGATGTTATTTTACAACTTATCGCCGATGAAGCTCTCAAGGGAAATATTTATACCAGCAACCAGTTTTCCGAGAAATTTGAGAATAAAGCTGGTCTTGGATGTAAGGCCACAATTAATGAAAGAATATCGGTTTTAGCTACCAAAGGCTATGTCAAGTTCAATCAAAGCTGGACAAGGTTTGGCTTACAAAAAGCTAAATCAAAATATGGCATACTCTGCATTGAGAAGATGCAATTCAAAAACAATGAAGGCACTGCAGAAGAAATTTTGCCAACGCATTTCAAATGCTCAAATACTGGCGCTGTCCTTCCTGTCGAAAATCCATCGATTTGGATTCTTCATGATGAAGAGGTGTAAAAATGAAAAAATCGAGTTTCCAAATCAAGTTTCCAGCAAGTTTCCAAGATTCCAGAAAAACTGACCTGCAACCAACACTGGCGCAAGTTTCTAATCAGTTTCTAAAGTTTAAGAACCAAAAATTTTTTAAATCTTTCTTAAGGCCTATAAAACAAGGCTTGAGGCAAGTTTCTAAGTTTCCAGCAAAAGTTCAGAAATTTTTTCAAGTTTCTAACTGCCGAAACTTGCTCCCTGCTTATCTCTATGACCTATATTTAAGTTATAAGCCTCCACCCCCTCCATATACTATGGAGGGTAATAACCCTCCAAGTATATATGGAGGTGATCAGCTTCGGTTATCTCCTCAGATTTCTAAACAACAAATGAGGAACCAATGAACGACAAAAAAATTTTAGCTCTTGATCTCGGAACAAAAACCGGATGGGCAATCAAATCACAAAATCAAATTACCAGCGGCACTATCGAATTTAAACCAAGCAGATTTGAAGGTGGCGGAATGCGTTATCTGCGTTTTCAGAAGTGGCTTGAAGAAATTAATCAACTCTCACACGGAATTGATCAGGTTTATTTTGAAGAAGTTAGAAGACATATGGGAGTTGATGCCTCTCATGCTTACGGCGGATTTTTAGCCTATTTAACAGGATGGTGTGAAGATAAAAATCCAAAAATTCCTTATCTGGGCATTCCAGTCAAAGTAATAAAAAAGCACATTACTGGCAATGGAAATAGCAAAAAAGAGGTGGTCATAGAAGCGGTAAAGAAGCTCGGTTTTAATCCGTCTGATGACAATGAAGCAGATGCTTTGGCTTTACTTGATCTAATAACCAAAACTGAAAAATAAAAATGACAAACCTAGAAAATAAAAGATTCAGTGAAGAGCAAATAATCACAATGTTTAGAGAAGCGGTAAGAACTCTAAAAAAGATGCCACCTGTTAGGGTTCAAGGCTATTTCAACGCATGGCCTGAAATTATTTACACTGAAAGAGAAATTATGCGAATGGATCAAAAAACCAAAGTTTGGCGCGCAACCCCTGAGGCAATATCGAGAATGGAAAGAACAATCAGCTGGCTAAGTTTGCTTGAAACGCCAATGGAGCGCAAGATTGTGTGGATGAGAGCAAATTATATTCCGTGGGAAATTATCAGAAAAACTTTTGGATTTTCGAGAGTAACTGCTGATAAAAAATACAAAAATGCTATCAAATTTATTACTCAGAATTACCCAGATTTACCTATATACAGACATTGAGAAAAAGCACTTTACACTTGGGAGTTTTTTGCCTTATCTTTTTTTCATGATCTAAAAATGCGCCTAAAAAATAAAAGATGAAAAAGTGGTCATCATAAACATAAAACTCGAAGATAAGGCAACAGAAAATCTTAAACAAATCGCCACAAAACACATCCCCTTTGCGGTTGCAAAAACTCTGACGCAAATTGCACAGCAAAGTCAGGCAGAAGTTAAAAAAAGCATCAAAGAAAAATTCTTCATTAGAAAAAAATCCGGCGGCTTTGAAAGTAGCATCCGCATCAAGCCAGCAACAAAAACAAAATTAACCGCCGAGGTTTACACGATGGCTGCCTTTGCAGCATTGCAACAAACAGGTGGTATTAAGAAAGCAAAAGATGGACGGCTTGCAATCCCCTCTTATCAGGCAATCAGTCAAGTAAAGAAGAGAAGCGATTCAAACAGTCCATCGTCTTATCTCGCGGGAGACGCATTTAAAATTAAAACAAAATCTGGTGCAGAAGCTATCGCGCAGCGCAAAGGTAAGGAATTTAAAATCCTCTACTTCTTGCGTAAGAGCGCCAATATCGATAAGAAACTCAATATGATTGAGATAACAACAAACACAGTAAAGGATCGCTTTGACGCGCAACTTAAAAACAATCTAAAAATGGATGGAAATTTTCGTTAATTTACGAACAATCAGAAGTACTTTTGCTAATTTCTGATAAATTTTTCCTTCCAGATGATGAATGAATACATTGCAATTTTTCTAAGATTTTTACGCTTTGGCTTTTTAGCTTGGGGCGGACCAGTTGCACAAATTGCGATGATTAAGGATGAGTTGGTTGATCGTGAAAAATGGATTTCTCAAGATAAATTCAAAAGAACATTAGCGGTTTATCAGGCGTTGCCAGGACCCGAAGCTCACGAGCTTTGTGTTTATTTTGGTATGATTAAAGCCGGAAGATTGGGAGGATTTCTTGCTGGTCTTGGATTCATGCTGCCAGGTTTGGTTTTAATGCTACTGCTTTCTTGGCTTTATGTGGTTTATGGCGCAGTAGTTTTGTTGCCATTATTTGCCGGAATTGCGCCGGCAGTTTCAGCTTTGATTGTGCGCGCCGCACATCGAATCAGTGATCACATTCTGCATGATAAATCTTTGATTTATGTTGCCACAGCTTCAGTAATTTTAACAGTTTTGCAGGTAAATTTTTTATCGGTGTTTTTGATTTGCGGTATTTTCCGCTCGCTTTGGCTTCGAAATCAAAAAGCCAAAGCAGCAATTATTTCTGTAATTCTTATCGTCATCTCACTGCTAATTTCGGGAAAAATTGGATTACAATTTTCCGGTGATAAAAGTGGCTTATTTATCGAAGGACTAAAAGCTGGAATGCTATCCTTTGGCGGCGCTTACACAGCAATTCCGTTTTTACAAAATAGCATGGTTGGAAATTATGACGGCATCACAACAAAGTCATTTCTTGATGGTATCGCCTTGGCAAACGTCATTCCTTCACCACTGGTGATCTTTGGAACTTTTCTTGGGTTTTTAGCGGGAAGTTTCTCAGGAGCCTTGTTAATTACCGCAGGAATCTTCCTGCCGGCATTTTCTTTTACACTGATCGGTCATAAATATCTTGAGAAATTGATCGAAAACAAAGCCTTCCATAACACACTTGATAGCATTTCAGCAGCGGTTGTTGGGATGTTGATTGTCACTGCCTTACAGATTTTTTTAACCACCATCACATCTCCACTAAAAGCGGTCATTTTTGCGATTGCAATTAGTGGATTTTACTTTTGGAAACAACGCTGGAGCACTCCTGCAATCATCGTTATCTGCGGGATTTTTGGATATTGCTGCAATTATTTATTTTAAAGGTACTGTGACGCACTTTTTTTTGCGGGTAACGCGCGACCCCAGGCCTTTTCTACAGTCAGAATTTTTAAAAGGGTTCGCGCTGGTTCGCACTTTTTAAAACAAGATCAACAAACAACAGCATTCGCAAGGTGCGTACCTGAAAATTTTAGGTACGCATTTTTTTTGCGCTTTTTTTAAAGAAAAACAAAAAACTTAGGTGTGGATTTACATCCCTTCAGAATTTTATCCCTCTGTTCAGGAGTTGGCGGAATCGAGCTTGGATTTAAACTTGCAGAGCCAACTTCTCGAACAGTTTGTTATATCGAGATCGAAGCCTTTGCGTGCGAAATCTTGGCTCGCCGCATGGAAGAAAAAAGATTGGATCAAGCGCCTATTTGGACGAATCTCAAAACCTTCGATGGCAAACCTTGGCGTGGAAAAGTGGATTGCATCACTGGCGGATATCCCTGCCAGCCGTTTAGTGTTGCTGGAAAAAAACTTGGCGATAAAGACCCAAGACATCTCTGGCCTAACATCAAAAGACTCATCCAAGAAATCCAGCCACCAATTTGCTTCTTTGAAAATGTGTCCAACCATCTACGAGTTGGATTTGAAGAAGTTGCAAATGACCTACGACAATTGGGTTATCAAATTAAGGCAGGCTTGTTTGCAGCGGAAGAAGTCGGTGCTACTCACAAAAGAGAAAGACTTTTTATCCTGGCCTACAGTGATAGTTTCGGATCATCTATGCAATCCAACCGAGACACCGCAACGCTGGAACGAAAGAGCGCAGGAGAAGAAACAAGAAGGAATCAATTTACACAAACCGCTGAGGATTGTTGCTCAGGAAACATGGCCGACTGTAGTTTCAGCAGATGCGGCAATGGGCGAGATAATATCGCCGAGCGACACCTATGTCAAAACTCCTTCGGGAAATTTAAGGAAGATCAACAAGAGCGGAACGAACGGGTCGCTAGGTCTTGCAAGAACAGTGAAGATTTGGGAGAAGCCACAACAAGAGAACTGGCCGACAATAACAGTGACCGATGCCTCGGTGATGAGTGCGAGATCTCCAGAAAAAATGATCAGGAAAGATGGCAGAAATGTTCTGAGGAATCCATCGCTGGCAGAAACGATTTTACAGCCAGCAGATTTTCCGAAGAACAAAAAAGACCTGCAGAAACAACATCAAGGTCTGCCTTACCAAGCGAAGAAATCTTGGTCAACTGTGACAACTCAGGATTACAAGAAACGCGGACCGAATTCAGTTCAGCAAGGGTTACACGAGGAGAGCAGAAACTGGCCGACTGTCAGAACATCGTCTGCCAATGGTGCGAGCAGCAAAGAAGTGGAAGCAGGAAATCCCAAGCAGAGGCTGGAAGTTATGATAACGAACTGGCCGACTCCGAGAGCTCAGGAGCCAGGAAGCACGAGCGAGAATTATGGCAAGGGCCTGAAAAATACTGCGGAAAATTGGGCAACACCAACAACAAGAGATTGGAAAGACAGTGCCAATGCCAATGTTCCGACCAACTCCCTACTTGGCCGCCAAGCCCCTCGGACTATGAAAGATGGGGTAGAGTTTCAGATGACCTTAAACCCGCGCTTCACCGAATGGCTGATGGGCTGGCCGATCGGGTGGACAGAATTCGAGCTTGCGGAAACGGAGTGGTGCCTTTGGTTGCAGCGTATGCGTGGCGAACTCTCACGAATGGAATGTATCTTACAAAAAACAATTAACTGATATGGACGATTTTGCACCAAAAATGGCGGATCACATCGAGCTTAAAAAAGTCGATGAATTGATCCCCTACAGCAAAAATGCACGGCTTCATTCAGAGACGCAAGTTGCACAAATTGCCGCCAGCATTATTGAGTTTGGTTTTACTAATCCGGTTTTAATTGATGGCGAGAAAGGAATTATTGCAGGTCATGGAAGATTGATGGCGGCAAAGAAACTTGGCTTAAAAGAAGTTCCGGTTGTTGTTCTTGATCACCTAAGCGAAACACAAAAGAAAGCTTATATCATTGCTGACAACAAGCTCGCAGAAAATGCCGGATGGGATGAAGAAATTTTGGCAAGCGAACTCGCCGATCTCAAAGATGAAAATTTTAATCTCGATCTGATTGGTTTTGAAGATCAGGAACTCGAAAAGATTTTTGCCAATCTTTATGAAAAAGAAAATGAGCAAGAGAC
>JACCDN010385536.1_pt1 | contig 44968 bp, 46 predicted proteins | sample 7441691 | NCBI WGS metagenome assembly JACCDN01 (sample SAMN15323439, study PRJNA562643) | freshwater metagenome | isolation source: river surface water | place: USA:Blue River Watershed | collected 2017-08-16 | reverse complement strand
TTTAATGTCGGAAGACTACTTTCATTTGCAGTATTTGGAGGTCTTCTAGGGCTATTAGGACAAATGCTAGGGCTATCTGCAACCGCTAACCCTATTGTAACTGGGGTATTAATAATTCTTGTTTCAATATATATGCTACTTCTAGGTTTAAATATGCTAGGTGTTAACTATATTGAGAAGTTTAACTTCAAAATTCCAAAATTCATATCATCAAAGATTTCCGATGAAGAGAATTTTAAAGGCAAACTAATGCCATTCATTGTCGGAGCTCTGACCTTCCTTCTACCATGTGGATTTACACTTAATGTTCAGGCAATTGCACTAACTTCAGGAAGCCCAATTTGGGGAGGCTTAATGCTTCTAGTGTTTGCTCTTGGAACTTTACCAATGCTTGTACTTATTAGCTTTACAAGTGTTAAGTTAGCTCAGAAGCCTAAACTTAATGCAATGTTTAATATTGTTGCAGGAATACTTGTTGTTCTCTTTGCACTATACAATCTTAATTCTCAACTAAATGTATTAGGACTTCCAAGTTTAACTGATTTAAAGCTTTTAAACAGAACAACTGAAAATACATATACTTCTGAAATTAAGGATGGAGTACAAGTACTTCAAACAACAGCTACCTCAGATGGATACTATCCAGTAAATGCAGTTGTAAAGGCAGGAGTACCAATCGTGTGGAAGATTAAAGATGAGGGAGCTACAGGTTGTACTAACGCAATTATATCTCCTTCTTTGTTTGGTAATACACAAATATCACTTATGCAAGGTGATAATACTGTTCAGGTGAGAGAATTAAATGTCGGAACATATAAATATACATGTTCTATGGGAATGTACTCTGGAGTTATACAGGTAATACCGTAATTCCAATTAAGAGTAGTACAAAGAATATCAGCTGTGAATAAAACAAATCTTTTATCAATCCGTTCTTTGTAATCTTAATATTAAATCCAACAAGTATAGTTGTAATTACCAATGATATTACAAACCACGCAAAATAGTTTTGAAATGGTACACTTACGTTTTCCCATTTCCAATATGAAAAATGAATTGCAACAGGTTCAAGAATGACATCAAAAAGAGTTACAATTATTGGATTGATAAAGATAATAAACCACTTGGAAATATTTCTCTCCTTAAGAATATAATAGCCTCCAAATATAAGTGATATCCAAGTTAATCCAATTACAAGTGGTACATTAAATAACTGAGGTTGCAATCCCCATAAATACTCATACTGCCCAAATATCAAACCGGTTTTAACTCCATACACTTCAATAAAAAAAGTAGATAAATATAAAACGACTATTAAAACTGTACTCATCGTACTTTTAGCAAATGAAAGATAGAGGGCAATTAAAGTATAGGTGAAAAGGAAGAATGGAGTGATGTATACCATGTATGGATAAGTTAGTGGTATTAAGTGCCAAACAACACCAAGTGTGAATACAGTGTAAACAGATTTAGTATTTGCAATATGCTTTAAAATTAAAGCTTTCGCCCTTTCCATTCTATATTTCCTTTCATTTGATTAAACAAAGAACTAATAACTGTTATTGTAAAAAATAGATGTTGGATAGGGAAGAGAAGTACGAAGAGTGGGTTTTGGTAACTTAGAACTAATGTATTTAAATAACTAAAGAAGATTAATACTATCCCAATTGAATTGGAATTTATAACTAATAATATACTAGATATGAATGGGAGAAAGGAAAATAGTACTAAAGCGAGTCTTGTAACGTTTATTCTTTTAGAAGATCCGGCCAGGCTTCTACCAAGACCTTTGATACTGCTAGTTAAATCGGGATATATTAAGCATATTACATCTTCTGGGGATGAGAGAACCCCTTCAATTGCACTTCCAAATTGCTTCATTTTATATCCTAATGCAATATCTTCAACAGTTTCGTTTTTAACACAACTATGACCTTTTATCATTTCATATTCAACTTTTTTAAAGATCATAAATCCTCCACTTACTGCATTAAATTGTGGCCTAGAACTTAATCTAACCAAGTTAAGTGGTAGAAAAGAGAGTAATAACCACTTCAAGTTATTTACATTAATTTGTCCAAAGAATGTTCTGGAAGTTAAAATAGGGAAAATACTTAGTAGAGAAATGTTACTGCTTTCTAAGTGATATACAGCATTTGTAACCACATCTTTTCCAAGTCTGACATCAGCATCTATAAATAGAAGGTAATCACCTTTTGAGTGTTTGTATCCTTGATAACAAGCCCAATTCTTTCCTTTCCATCCACTCTTTAACTTCTCTCCTTTAATAACATTTACCCTTTTATATTGTTTTGCTATGTTATATGTTTCATCCGTTGAATTATCATCTACAACAATAATCTCAATGTTCTCATAACTTTGTTCTACTAGTGTATCTAGGCAATTTCCAACTGTGTCCTCTTCATTTCTTGCAGGAATAATAATTGATACTAACTTTCTATCTTTAGGAATACCTTTTCTAAGTCGGGGGAAAGTTGCAAGATTATATAGTGATATTAAGAAGGGAATGAAGACGAAAACGTATAGTATTATCATTGTACTTTAAACTTTTTTATTAACTCTTCTCCCTTTTCCTTGTTAGGACATCTACTTTTATCTTTTTGCATATCTCCAATTTCCTTTAATGCATTATCCCAATCATTTCCATCTTCGTTGTGTGGTACTAAGTGAATATGAGCATGTGGTACCATTCTTCCAAATATTGCGCTATCTACATAACTATAACCTAGACTTTTGTAATGATTAGCAATCTTTCTTGCAACAGCAAAGTATCTATCATCTTGCACATCCCAAACAAAAGTATGATGAGTTTTAGGGATTAATATTGTATGTCCTGGTGTAAATTGAGCAAGGTCTAGGATTGCTAAATAATTATCATCTTCATATACCTTGAAAGAGGGGATTTCATTTTTAATAATTTTGCAGAATATACAGTTATCCATACTTAATGTCTATATATGTTATTAATACACAATATATCAAATGGCTTTATATATTTCTATACAAGTCGTTGATATTTAAGTTATGGGTATTGAAGTATATATTTAATACTGTTTAATGAATTGTTAAGTTAAACCCCATGTGTGATGACAGGTGATCAATTTATAATTGTTGATTTATCAGGTGAATTTGTAAGAGTATGGGTAGATTTAGGATCAGCTGGGATACAAGGAGAAGTTACTCTTACAGCAGTTGCAAGAAGTAAAGAAAATGAAGATGATTACAGGTTTACTTTTAGTCAGGATTTATCTGAATGGTTTGATTTAAGTTCTGGAATAATTCCAGAAGGATGGCAAGACTCTGTGATAAATGCCTTTGAAAAATTCAATACTGAAAAAGAACCTTTAAATGAATTAGTATACGCTTAATTCACATTGCAAATTGAATTGTAATTAGAATTATCAAAGATAAAAGTGATTTAGAATTATTTCAAGAGAAATTAAAACTTTTAAAATCTATTCGAAGGTAGTATGGAGTTAACCTCTTTCTGAGCAAGTTGATAATTTAAAAGAAGTGTTGCTAACACTTGAGCTCTTTCTTCTTCGTTTGAATAACGTCTAGCTTTTAATTCTAAGAAGCTGAACATAAAGCAGAGCTGAATTAAAGTATTTTGATTCTCAAATAATTTTCTTGTAGAGTCCATTAAAATTAACTCTTTAATTGTAGATGTTCTCATTACTAATTCACTTTGTGCCTTTCTCTCCGCCGAGATGAACTCTTGTCTTGTTGATTCAAAAGTTATGGCATACCTCGCACGAGCTGCGTCAGTTGGACGCTTTTTTAAAGATAACCTTCCGATGGTTGTATCTGTTGTGGAGTTGTTTGCTGAGCTAAATGTTACGTTACTTAATACACTATCATTATGAGATACACTTGAAGTTTGTGCTCCAGACTTTTTCATCATATTGTTTCCAAGCGGTTGTAAGTTTGCAAGCAATTTTTGTGTAATCTTATCGATATGCGAAAATAGAACTGCCCCTAGTGGTTTTCCTTTTTTAGCATAATCAATATCCTCTTGAATATGATGGAATGCAGGCAAAAGAGATTTTAACTTAGTTACATGTTCTATTTTTGAATTATTCACTTTAAACTCATGAAATAGAGTTATTAAGTTTGCGATTCGAGGGATTACTGACATTTGAAGTCCAGCAGATTCTTTCGCTTGTACGCATATGGCGGTAGATGTGTTCTCAGGATGATTAATATTCCAAGCCATATTAAGTAGCACCGATAGTGGTAACTTATATCCAAGTTTTTCTAAACTAGCCAACGCATCGTAAATCATCCTTGTTGTTCCATCACCCATCTCAAAAGTTTCCTCGGTAGTATATTGTGTCCATTCTTTTCCATTGTCCTTAAATCCTTTTGCTCTAATTATTTGATGTTGGTTTTTAAACTTTTGACTCTCATAAGGTAATAGGTTAGGGGCAATGTATTTATTAAACATTTCCCACCCTTGTTCTTCATTAAAGTGTAAATGGTTAAAATATACTTCACATCCACTCAATCCATTCTTAGCATCCATAATCAAATAAATATTTGCAATTTTACCTTGCTCAACTTTATGACACTCTTCTTCTTCAATCTTCGTGCCATCCTTTGTCACAATCTTAACTTTTCTTTTCTCATTTTCTTTAATTTGTTTCATCTCATCTATTGTCACATACTTTATTCCTATAAGACTTCTTTTGTTTTTGTCGCCATGTAATATTTCTAGGTTCGCAACTGTATCAAGATTTTTCTGTTTAAGTCCTCCTGTTGTATTATCAAATTCAATTTCTAAATCCTTATACTCTTTCCCATCTATTGGATGCCTATATCTAGATAAAAGATCCATCCAGTATTCAATTGTTTTCTCATCTTTAAATCTATCCTTAAACTCAAACGGCACCTCTCTATTTTCTACTTTCTCTTTCTCAGCTATGAATTTGTAAAGAAAAGGAAGTTCTTCCTGATTTCTCTTAAAGTATTCACTCAATGAATATCTAAGCTGAACTCCAAGCAAAATTCTTTCAGCTTTTTCAGGTGAAGGCATTTCGAGCGGTACTGCTATTTTCCATTGTCCAGCGTCACCAAGTAAAGTCTCTGATTGCAGTCCTAAAGGGATTGACTGGCGATATTCGTCAAGCATATATGCGTCCCAAAAACCTCTTGAAGTTAAGCTCGGACTTTCATGCCTGAAGTTTTCTAAAACTGCTTGAACTGTTGAGCTAGTTATCTCTGGACTAATTGGCAGTTGTTCATTACCTAGAAGGGTAATATATGTACCCAGTCGTGCCGCTGTTTTGAGTGCCATTTCAGACTTAATTCCTGGGGCAAATGTACTTTCTCCTGGCATAGTTGGCGTACCTGGATTATTGTTGCCCTGATTCCTTGTAAAAAGATTCATAGTATATAATCTAGCATAAATATGGATACTATTTTAGTACGTCTAACAAAATCTGAAATGAGATATGTTAAGGGAGAATCCGTAGGTTCCAAGTTCCTTCATGTTAATTTAGAACATCCACACACTGTTTTTCATGATGATTTAGAAAAAGAGCATATTGCTATTGAAATTCTAAAAAGTGGAACAGCAAACTCAGAACCTGAACTAAATTGGAAGGATACAATTCAACTCAAACTTATTAAACTCACAACTGATTTAAGTTTTGATGATGTTAAGGATTATATAAATATTCCTTTAGCTGATAGAAGGGGGGTATTAGAATCAATCTATGCACGGTATAACCCAGTCTTTGGATACACTATGGAAGAACTTAGGAATATGAAATACTATGTAAGAGAATTTAAAGTTATATAAATAATTATGAAATTAATTACAGGTGCAAATGGGAGGATTGGAAATGTATTGGTAAGGGAACTAAACAAAAGAGGTGAAGGAGTAAAGATATTAATTAGAAAAACCTCAGACTTAAAATCACTTGAAGGATTAACCTACGAACCTGTATATGGTGATGTTCTAAAACCAGAAACTGTAATTAATGCACTTGATGGAATTGACACTATTTTTCACTTAGCAGGGTATATAAATATTACCTCATCATATAAGGATGAGACATATGATGTAAATATACAGGGAACTAAAAATATTACAGACATCTGTTTAGAAAAAGGACTTAATCTTGTATATACAAGTTCAATACATGCAATACTTTCACCTGAAGATGGAAGCGTTATTGATGAAAGTACTCCACTTGCAACAAATGAGTTAGGCAAAAGAGGTCTCTATGACTATTCAAAAGCAGTAGCTACTCAATATGTAGTAGATAAGATGAAGGAAGGATTAAAAGCAATAATACTTCATCCAACTGGTGTTGTTGGACCTTTTGATTTTGAACCATCTCTGTTTGGTAAAGGAATAATTGAATTCATAAAGTCCAATGCTAAATCAACAATTCCCGGACATTTTGATTATGTTGATGTAAGAGATGTAGTAAATGGAATATTAAAGGCTTACGATCTTAAAAAGTACGGTGAAAGATATATTTTAGGAGGTGAAGATTTAAATATGGCTGACTACGCAAAATACATCCATGAATTCGCTAACCTTCCAGGAGAGACAAAGATGATGAGTTTAAACTTAGCATATATACTCGGGTATGTTCTTCCTCTATTTACCAAAAGTTCTCAAATTACAACATATTCTGTAAAGACATTACAGAGTAATAGTAATGTAAATATAGATAAAGCTAGAAAAGATTTAGGATATATGCCTAGAAGTGTGAAGGAATCTCTTAAAGATCAGTACGAATGGTTTAAATCACACGGATACTTAGATTGATATTATAATCCAAGTATAAATTGATGAAGTAATAAAGCAGTATAATAATATTGTAATTGCTTTAATTATATCTTTTCTTAGATATTCTTTTTGAGTATTTGTATATCCACTATCGTTTAAATTCCCGAAGTTATATTTACTTAAGACTCCGAAATATACACAAAACTTTAAGTAGTATTGGAATATTCCAATAGAGGAAGAAAAGGCTGGTGCTAAAAGTAAGTACCTAAAACTTTTATCAATTTGGAAGTATATAATTAGAAATGTGAGGAGAAATGTAATAACTAAAGAGATTAAACCCATTTTAAGTCTTGATTCTCTTTCTTTTACACCAATATTACAAACACCAGGTACATAATTATTCATATGATTACAGTATATCCCTTTGTGAAATATATTTCATGTGATATCGTTAAATTCTGTAAATTTACTTTTTGAAAACTTATGCCTGTATTAAATGCTCATATTAAACCAAATGTTAGTAGTCACCCTGAAGCCATGGCCCATGAAATTTATGAGTCTAAATTCCAGATACCATATAGGCATTCTTTGGGAGATGCTATAAATTCAGCGAAAGATCAATTTGTTGTTGCAGGATATGAGGTCGTGTTTCCACATATAGATAGCCCAGAAGAGTTATTATCAATGGGAGCACCTGAAGTTATCTTTCATCTCATTGGTGAGGAGAAGGTAATAAAAGGAGAGCTTGTGTTATCAGTTTCAGACTAGTTTTGATTTTATACCTTCGTAAATCTTAACCATAGCAAGAGTATCTAACTTACAATATTCAAGTAATGATTTTGTTAGTTTATCCTTTTCTTCTTGAGTGTATTTATCAGTATTAACCATGTCATTCCATGTATTCATAGCTGTTGCACCTTCTTGTATATCTAGTTCTTTATAACTAAATTCTTTATCAAATACAGGTAATATCTTTTTAATAGAATAGCTTCCTTTAGTATCTGGGTGATCATAATGTTGATCCTGAAATATTACCATTAGATCATAAATTCTTGAGTTTATATCATTTAAAAAATCTGCATACTCTGGATGAATACGAGCCATTATTGAATTCACGCTTCCTTCAAATGATGCGTTCCAAACAACGATACTTCCTGTCTTTTTGACGATTGATTGTAGCTTTTCAACTAGGAAGGGAATTGGATCTTCTTTTTTTGTAAATATGAATTCATGATGTTCTAGAGGGGAGTCAGGAGATTCTTGTACATGAAGTGAGAACTGGAATGTAATTTGTTCGTATGGTCTATACCCATCATATGCTGGAATTGCAGGGTTAAAACTTTCATAATCTAAGAAGTATAATGGGTATATTGCTTTGCTAAGTTCATATTTGACCATCTCCTCGTTTATATGCTCTTTATTATCCTTTGCAACTTGTACTTGCAGTCTTTGTATATCAGTTAATTCGAATGAGTCGGGAACCATTCTAATGTCATATACTCCCATCTTCTCAAGCTCTTTAATCTTTTTGGCATACATTCTTCGGATACCGTAGATAGGGTACTCTGGCATATCTTTATGACAAACATCCATACATATACAAGTTTTAGGTCTTACACATCCATCAACCTCAGAGGCATCGTCCATTGTTTCAATCTCAAGTGCTATTTCCCTAATCTTTAATACAACATCTTCACGAGCATGTACTACATCGGTTATATCTGTTGTTGTAAAGAGTTCTGATATTTTTACATCACCTTTTCGTTCATACTCACTATTTAAATGAAGGATATACACATTTTTAATGTCATATCCTGTTTTAAATACACAGTATTGGAATGTTGCGTCCATCTCGTGCTTGTTATTTACACTTGTACTGCTTTTGATCTCATACATGTCCCAAGTCTCACCGTTAAAAACCAGGGCATCAGCTCTCGCTTCAAATTGATCATCGACCATTTTTTGCTGGATTAATACTTCTTTTGCATTTGGCTTTATTACCTCTTCAATATATTTCTGAGCTAAGTTTTCAACTTCGTAACCTTGTTCTAGAAGATGTTGGGTATATGTGTCTGTAACCTTTTCGTCTAACTTCCCGTGCTTATGTGCCCATAAATGTTTAGGTGCATCTAGGTACATTAAAAAATCTGTTTTTGTAATCATAGAGTGTATTATACATGTAATTTGTATTTCATATCTGCCCTATAGTGGTATAATGTCGACTATGTTTAGTGATCAGCAAATTAAAATTAATTACCCAGATACTCATCAGTATATAGAAGTTCCTTGGGGTTGGGTTATTAAAGATCACTTTGCAATGAATATTGTAAATGAAGAATTACCATTTATGATTTATGCTTTTAATATTGAGTCAGAAAACGACATTTCAGGTGCAGTTGGGTTGATTGGTCCTAATGTTATTCATCGATCATATATCCGACATGTTGAGGGAAAAATACCAAAAGCGAGAGTATACAAATTACTACTTGGAAGAATTGATTTTATAATAAATGGTGAGAAGCACACTGTAGAATCTTCTGAAGATAGGTATATAATTGTTAGGGATGGGGATGTCTGTTCATTTATTGCGGGTGAAAATGGTGCGACTTTTCTAATGTTTGATATTCCTGGTTTCAATCCTATATTTGATTGTAATCTTTAAACCTCTTTTCCCCATTTCCTATTTACAAGTATTCTTCCTAATGTTTGTGCCCATACCATATCAATTATAACTCTTAGTGCGTTTATCTTATTACCGCCAACATATGTTTGTTTGTTCTTAATAGCTTCTATTACATCTTGAGCTGTTTTAACACTATTTGGAAAAATTGTTACCCCTTTACCTATTTGATAGAGAAGATGTGCATCACTGCCTCCGATTATTGCTACATCTAACTTTCGAGCAAGTTCTACATACTTACTATCAACTTTACCCATAAATTGGTTATATACTTCAATTGCATCTATATTTAATGATTTAAAAAGATGTCTATCAACTCGTGCAAAATCAATATTAGGATGTTTAGGGTTGTATGGATGCGCAATTGCAACTACACCTCCTTGCTGATGCACCATATCAATTGCTTCACTTATGGGTAAGCCTTTTGGTATTTTGGAAGTGATTCCATAACAAAGAAGTTCTCCACTATCAGTAGATAGTTCCATTGCAGGTACAACTATAATTCCAAACTTTTTGGCAATCTTTTGAGCTTCTAGATTCCCAACAGTCGTATTGTGATCTGTTATTGCTATACATTTTAAACCTCTTTTTTTAGCTCTTTTAAGTATATCTTTAATGTGTGATGTACCATCAATTAATACCTTTTGAGTGATGTTTGGCTTTTCATCAAATATCTCATTTACACCATATTCTGAGGCAAATTTCTCAATTATTTTTGACTTACCAACGTACAGTGCATGGGAAGAATACTTTGAATGTATGTGTAGATCAGCTAACATATTTGAGTATAACATATATAAAATTGGTATAATGAAGATATGAAATTTACCTCAAAACTAAATATCTCAATTGTAGCCGATTGCAAGCTATTTGTTCCTATATCTGTTGATGCTACTAATCTCAATGTGTTGGTAAATAATAAGAAAGGGGTATTCGAATCCTTTACTTATGGTAAACACTCAAACAACGGGATTATCATAAACGTTAAAAAAGATGACGAAGTATTAATATATTTTGATACTCCATTAACTCCGTCAATAATTAAGGCAGATCCAAAAGAATGTTTGAATAATGGGGAGCGATACTGTAAATGGCAAGAGAAGGGGTTTGTATCTGAGTTTGCAAAAGAACACTCGAAGTTAAGTAATACTGAGTATATTGAGGAGGTATCAAAGTATATTAAATCAAACCTTGGTTATAAAGGATTTGGAACCGGAACTGTAGCAGACAGATATGAATATACTGATGAAATAGTTCAAGAAAAGCTTGATGTTGATTGTATAGGATATCATGGCCTATTTGTCTCCCTTTTAAGAGCAAGAAATATTCCAGCTGTTCTTGGTGTTGGTTTTAGATTAGGTAGAAGTGATGACCCACATGTTTGGGCATGGTTCTATGATAAAGAATGGAACTCTGTCGATCTGTTAGATGATCTTGTACCAATATACGGAAGTAATGAACTGTTTCCACGAGTACTTGTATCTCTTGGAACAACGCATAATCTTAAAAATGTAGTAGGGAAGGATATTGTAATCTCATACATTCAATACTGCCTTACCGATACTCTACTTCTAAACGGAGAAAAGAGTGCTTTTGCAATATATGATTCCTTTATTAAAAAAGAAATTAACTTTGAACTTCTCCGAAAAATACTTAAGGGATTGATAAGCTATGATGACTTTCTATACATCCTTCAACAGCAAGACTACTTAAATATTAGATATATTAATACATTAAAGCGATTCTTTTTTAGAAGAGATATTCAGAAACGAGATACTCTAAAAGTAACTGGAAGAGTTCTGTTTATAAAAACCATCGCAATCTTTCTACAAATCTTCACGCTCTACCTTTCATATCTTTTGTTAATTTCAACAAGTGGTAATTTTCTTCTTAGTGCATATTGGGGTCTAATTCTAATACCTGTTGTACTTTTCCTAATACCGTTTTTCATACTTTGTGCAAATATCCTCTCACTCCCACTTTATACATTCTTTAAGAATTCAATCATAAAACGAGCAACTAAAAAGATATCTCAAATGAAGAATCTTAAAGTTGTAATGATATCTGGTTCATATGGAAAGACGACTATAAAGAATTTCATATTCCAACTAATATCATCTTCATTTAGAACTCAGATGACCGCTGGAAATATAAATACCCATACTGGAATTGCAACTTGGATACTTAACTCACTAGATGAAAATACCAAAATATTAGTGTGTGAAGTTGATGGATTTCATAAAGGTGAAATAGAGGGGATATGTAAAATGCTTCCAGCTGATTTTGTAGTGATAACATATTTAGGTGATCAGCATTTAGAAAGGTTAAATTCTAAAAAGATACTTGCCCAAACACTTCTTGAAACAGTTACAAACTCAAAAAAGGATGCATATATAACTACATCTAATGAAACGAATTCCCTGTTGAAAGAATATGGTGTTGATGTTTCAAAATATGATAGGAGATTGAATATCTTTAAGTTATCAAAGAAAGAGCTAAATCCCCAACTTTCTCAATCAAATAATATGAACTTAGAATATGCTGTAAAGGTAGCAAATCTTTTGGATATAGATAATGATTTAATAGAGGATGCAATTAAAAATATTCAACAACCTGATCGAAGACAAAAAGTACAAGTATTAAATGGCTTTACAGTTATTGATGACTCATACAATATTAGTTTTAATACTGCCGTTGAAGGTTTGAGTAGGGTAAAGCAACTTGCGTTTTCACAAAAGAAGAAGGTTTTAGTAATATTTGCCGGAATTGCAGAGTTAGGTAGAGAGAATTTCAATGCAAATAAGCAGTATGCTCAACAACTTACTGAGAAAGCTGACATAGTAATACTTTTAAATAGTATGTTCAAAGATGAAGTAATTAGTGAGTTTAAAGCAAGAGAATATACAAGCTTCAAAGTAGTGAGCAATATGGCTGATGCTATTAAATTGTATCAGAGATTATACAGATCTGAAGATTATGTAATTCTTATGCACCCAGAACTTACTGACCTTTACTACTAACTGCTTTAATATACTTTTGGACAATATCAGTACTATATTCAAGTGTATGCTGGATATTTGAAACTGAGTTAATGCTCTCTTCTATAACTCTTGTGATTTGGTCTTTAAAACTCTCACCACCTGCTTCCCAAAGAAAGTATGAAAGTGCACCAGGTATTGGGTTTATCTCTGAAAAGTACAACTTATCCTGTGAATATATAAAGTCAATTCTAACTTGTCCTTTACATTTTAATGATGTGTAAACTTCTCTTGCATATTGAAGGATTATTGTCTTTAATGTCTCATCAATTTGCGCTGGTAGCTCTCTGCTTAGAGATGCCATTCCACCCATTTTCATTTTTCCTTTGGCTCCGTTCTCATATTTATCCTTAAAAGATAGTATCTCATCTTCTTTAAGAGGTCTTTCAATTGGTGAGAACATTAATTCTCCTCCTTTTGAGAATACCGAAATATTATATTCTGTAATATTTGGAAGCAATGTCTCAACAAGTACCTCGTCATCTATTTGTGACGCACTTAAAAGGCCCTTCTTGAGCCCTATATCGTCTTTACAGATATAAAGACCAATACTTGATCCAAGATGAACTGGCTTGATAATTACTGGAAGGTTAATATTGTTTTTAACAGTATTAATACACTCTTGGGTATTTTTTTGTATCTCAGAAGAGTATAGGGAAATTCCTTTGACTGTAGGCACATTGTTTTGTTCAACTATTATCTTTGATATCTGTTTATTCATACAAAGTGCACTGGATTCCACATTAGGGGATGTGTATTTAAGATTCATACTCTCAAGTAGTCCTTGGATTATTCCCATTTCTCCTGTTCCACCGTGTAATGTTGTATATACACAGTCAATTGCAATCTTCTTAAAAGGAAAGGATAGGTACATTAAGTTTCCAATATTATCTTGCTTGCAAAATGTTACAGGAATTCTCTTTGAAGTATTAAAATCACTTTCTGATTTATATTCTTTTAACAAAAAGAAGTTTCCCTTTTTATCTATAAACACAGGTAAAGGTAAATACTTTTCCCTATCAATTTCTTTAAGTAATTGTAACCCGGAGATAATTGATACATCGTGTTCAGGAGACATACCTCCAAACAAAACTACAATATTCTTTTGCATTGCTAATCTATTAAAATATTAGTATTTGGTAATGCTTTCTTCAAAGCTTCTAAATCGACACTAGATACATTATTTCCTCTTAAATCCAAAGTCTTTAACTTTGATAACTGTCCTAGTTCCATAGGTAATCCGGTTATTTGATTTTTACTAAAATCAATACTCTCTAATTTTGTAAGCTGTCTTAATTCTGCAGGAATACCCGTGAACTTATTATTTGATGCGTTTAATATTTTTAAATTCGAAAGTTTGCCTATCTCTGATGGAAGTGATCCAGTTAGCATATTATTACTAATATCAAACTCTTCAATCTTTGAATATTTCTCCATATCAGTAGAAAGTGTTGTTAATCCTTTATTGCTTAAATCTACTTTCTTTCCAGTGGAAGTTGTAGAGTTATTTGTTTGATTAAAGCTAAACCTATCTTTATTAAAATATGCTATAGCTAATATCCCAACAAACAGAACTAACAATACAATTATTATATTTTTCATATTCATATTATACATTTTAAGTGAAAGAATATGTATCAGCTACTTTTTAGAAACTTTAACCCTCTTACCGCTATTAATGAAGTACACTAGATATGAAAGTACTTTCCAATACATATCTGCAACAGTTTCTGGTATAGATTGAGGGTAGTAATGACCTCTATTTATAATGTCAGTATTAGAAATATGTAGTCTTCTATTTATCTGAGCATAAGGTTTAGAAATTTCTTTACCAAAGTTTGGATACTTTCTTTTAACTTCACTAGATATATCAAATTGATTAGTCTCAAGGTTGGAGTTAGAGCCATAAATGATACTTTTGATTATTGTATCAAGGGTAAGAACATCAGAGACAAGTACTTCTTCAGGAACAATATTAATATCATTAGAGTTATGCTTAAACTGATTAGGAATATTAAGAGTAACTAGGTTTGGTGTTAAGTTAAACATTGAGATCAGTCTACCGTCACTTGTACCTCCAGCCATAGCTCTTTGTACGGTTAAATTCTTCTCAGTCGAGATATTGTTTACCAAACTCTCAGCAATATTCCTTTCCGAAAAGCTTTGTCCATAAAGGCATGTTGCTTCTGATATGTTGAGTACTACGCCAGAGTTGTAATCTAATTTTGAATACATAGGATTCTCTGTTGTTGGATATACCTTCATCGATTCTAGATTGATTACAATATCCTCTTTATTTATTTCCAGAGGGTTTTCTTTTGCAAAAGCATATGAGCTTTGTTGTAATACTTCTTCATGTTTTGTAAAGAGAAAGTATATTTCAAACTCACTATTTTCAATCCTTTGTAAATTGTTTAATAGTATTGAAGTTGCTATATCATTATCATGACTTCTTCCATATATTTTATCTTCGTCAAATCTAGCAGTACCAACATTCCATAACCCTTGGGAATTTTTTGGAATATCAAATGTAGATTCTACCTCAATTAGACTCTCATCTCTTCCATATACTTTTGTAATGGTCACATCTCCGATATATTCTCCATTTGGATTAAATACAGAAATCGGTTTAAGTTTTTTAACTTTATCTAAATATAATGAGCCAAAGGCTGTAGCTTCTTTCGAGTTTTTGAATACAAAGCCAGGGTGATCAAGGTGTGACATGAATACAATCTTTCTTTCCTTTCCATTACTTAGTTTTGTATATATGTAATACGGTGTTTCGGTATTTTCAAGCGAAGCATTACGAATAGCATCTTTAATATATGTACTCCTGTGAGTAACAGAGAATGGAGCGTTAGGAATTGAATACAACTGCTCAATTATATTTTTCAGTTTAGAATCCAACATTTGAAAAGAGTAAGACAATTAAAACAATTACAGTCTGTAATATCCAAGCACCACCAATTACCTGCCATTGTGTCCAACCTGAATTTAATAGGTGTAGATGAAGAGGAGCAATTTTGAAGACTTTCTTTTTAAGTATTTTTAAACTAGTGATCTGTACTAAGCTAGATATTCCTTCAAGAAGAAATATTGATATTAAAGCAGTTGAAATATACGGATTATACTGAAAGACTAAAAATGCAAGTACAACGCCGATCGAATACGACCCGCTGTCTCCTAAAAAGACCTTGGCAGGTTTAATGTTGTAGCACATGAAGATTAGTAAGAAAATGAGTGTTGAGGAGCTTAGAAAAAAGAGTGGTGTTGGGCCGTTAAATACAAATTCAAGTACTCCGAAAGTCATGAATGTAGGTACTGCAATTCCCCCAGCTAGTCCATCAAGTCCATCCGTTATATTAAAGGAATTTAGAATAAAAGTTGCTATTAACGAAAGTATCACGGCAATCCAAAGTGTTGGGAATAAAGTGGATAAAACTAAAAAGAATGTTACTAACTGTAAAGCCATTTTATACCGTGCTTTAAATCCCCATTCGCCTACTTCTTTGTAGTAAAAGAATTGATACATATCATCAGCAAGACCTACTAATCCTAAAAATATTGCTCCAAGTATAACTGCTTTAAGTTCAATGGTTAGGGTAAGTGTAAAAAAGAGAATAGCTAGATTTAAAATGAATAAAACACCGTAACTTGATGGGGTGCTCATGTTCTCAAGAAGATGCTTGTAGTAGCTGTCATTCCGATTTACTTTTTTATCTTTTGGAAGTGATTTCTTTTTATAAAAACCTCTGTTTCTAAGATAAGTAACAAGGAAAGGGGAGAGTATTATATTTAGTACCAATATAAATATTAATATGTATATATTTTGCATATTACATTTATATCATAATAAATATAACTATAATAAAAAACGCACCCGCGAACTAAATCTTTGGGTGCGTTGAGTAATTAATCAGAGGGTTTCCCCAGAGACCGGCTGTTTGAACTACAGTAGGGAATCGCTTCCTTACATTCGATTCGGGAGACGTCCCGACTAGCCAGACATAGGCACAGGTGTCTATGAGAGGTTTAAAAACACGAGTCATACTCGACTATTGAAACTTTATTCCAAATCATAAACTTAGTCAACACAAATGTAAGCCTATAATGAAGTGATAAGCGTAGCTAGACTTAAATGGTAAAATTAAATGTTTATGAGGTTTTCTGGAGAAGAATATCCAAAATAGTAAATATGATATAAATACATATGAAAAATTTCTTCATAATTCATGGATCTGACGGTCATTCAAAAGAGAACTGGTTTCCATGGTTAAAATCAGAATTAGAGAAAAAGGGATTTGAATGTATCGTTCCTGATTTTCCAAATGTAAATGGTAAGCATTATCTTGACCAATGGTATCACGTTATTGATAAATACAAGGATAAGATTACAAATGAAACAGTATTTATCACCCATTCGCGAGGAACTTCCTTCATATTAAATCTATTGATGGATTATGATTTAAAGATTAGCTCGTTATATATTGTTGGAGGGTTTGTCGAGTATCTTTGGCAGGAAGAAGGAAAGCCTTTAGATTCTTTCTTTGCAAGACCATTTGATTATGTAAAAATTAAAAATAACTGTAAGGAGATTATAAATTTTCAATCAGATAATGACCCATATATTCCTGTAGAACACGGATTAAAGGTCTCAAAACTACTTAATGCGCAGTATGTTTTAGTAAAAGGTGCAGGACATTTTAATACAACATCTGGTTATACAAAGTTTCCACAATTATTAGAAAGCCTTTAAAGTAACAATGAAGATTAAAAAATACGAACAATCAGGTGTAGTAATCACATCAAATAGTGGTAAAAGTTTAGCTATTGATATCGGAAATAAAACACCTACTTCAAAACTTGAAGGTGTAAATGTTGACTACTATTTAGTCTCGCATATCCATGGAGACCACTTTCATCCTGAAAATATAAAAAGTTTAAAGCCAAAAGTTATATTCTTACCTATTGAATGCAAACTTAATTTTACTGAAGTTGAAATTAAGACTATTGAGGTTAATAAAGAGATTGAAACAGAAGACTTCAAAATTGTGCCATTTTATGTAGATCATGGACCAAATGCTAGTGCGTACAATGAGAACTTTGGATTTCTAGTATATTGTGATAGCGAAATTTTGTATTTTGCAGGGGATATATATAATTCCGCAAATCTAGATGTCTCACAATTAAAAGTTAATTATCTGTTAGTTCCTGTTGGTGGATACTATACATTTGGACCCAATGAAGCGTTTTCATTCTCAAAGAAGTTTAATAGTGTTGGTAAAATCTTGCCTATACATTACGAAAAAAATGACCATATTAATCCAGAAACTTATATTCAATTCGTAAATATGTGTAAGGGAGAGTTTGCGATATTAGTCGCTTAAGCATTACTCCCAGCTACATACCCTGTTGTCCAACAAAGTTGAAGACTATAACCTCCTGAAGGTCTATCTATATCCAGTACATCTCCAACTAAGAATAAACCCTTAACAATTTTTGATTCCATTGTTCTAAAATCAACTTCATTAATATCAACACCACCTGAAGAAACAATTGCCATATCTGCACCCATTAGAGATGTAACATGGAGTGGGATATTCTTAACAGTATCTATTATTTTATGCCTACTTTCTCTATTAAGATTGTTATTTGGTGTATCTCCGTTTACTTCACTAATCTTAAGTATTGCTGGTACTAGTGATTTTGGTATTAGAGATCCTAATACATTTTTAATCGACTTATTACTTTCCTCTCTTAAAATATCATTTAGCTTTGTTCTTAATGTCCCTATATCGGTAGAAGGAAATAGATCTATTCGTAGCTCAACCATACCTTCATTAATTAAGCTTCCTATTCGTTTACTCATATTTAAAATCATTGGTCCACTAATACCAAAGTGTGTAAAAAGTACTCTCCCTTTGTTTTGAAATTGTTTAACACTGTCACAATATACCGTTACCTTTATATCATCAAGTGTTGCACCAGATATCTCTTTTACCCATTCATCACTTAGAGCAACAGGTACAAGCGCAAAATCATTTTCAATTATGTTGTGACCCAAACTCTTTAACCATTTAAATCCTTCTCCTGTGCTTCCTGTTTCTGGATGTGAAATACCACCTGTAGCAACTAAACAGGACTTAGATTGAAATATAGTTCCGTCAGAAAGAGTTATTGAGAAAACCTCATCATTTTTAGATATTGAAGTAACTGCACTATTACACCTTATTTCAACATTTCCTTCTTCTAAATACTTAAGGAGTACATCTAATACCGATTGCGATCTATTTGAAGTTGGAAATATTCTTCCATTATTTTCTACCTTTGTATTCATTCCTCGCAAATGAAAAAACTCTAAAGTTTGTTCAATACTAAATTGAGAGAATGCTGAATGAAGATATTTTCCTCCCTTTTTATATATCCCTTCTAAATCGGTATTTGTATTAGTTACATTACATCGACCTCCACCGGTTATGAGGAGCTTTTTACCTACATCCGGATTCTTTTCAAGAAGCAGAACTTTCTTACCTAAACTACCAGCTTTTCCAGCAGCAATCATGCCTGCAGGCCCCCCACCAATCACAATTAAATCTAATATGGATGTCATTACAATATTTCAGAAAATTACATTAAATTATATCATGTACCTAATTATGGTATTATTAATTATTAATTAAGAATATAATTTGCAATGAAGATAATTATATTCTTCCTCGTATTACTATTATCAACTATTTTCACTCTGGATGTATATGCTGCTGACCCTGTTAATATAACTCCAACCTCAAATATTGTCGGTGGAATTGTTGCTACCAAGGAATTTGAAATCAGGTTAAACTATCAGTCTTCATTCATCCTCGATGAAGATAGCTCAGTGGAATTATACGAAGATGAAGTTTTAGTAAATACTCAAAACACTATTGATGGAAACATATTAAACATCAACTATGACGGATTATACCTTCCACAAAAGACATATAGATTAGTTGTATCAAATATAGATTCCACAGACCCAGATATTACTTTCAGTGACATCAATACTTCCTTTAAGTATTCATCATTAACTTCCTTTGTATTCGGAAGAAGTGTAAAGGGTAGGGACTTAATTGGATATACTTTGGGTGAAGGTAGCCAAGTATTTATGCTAATTGGTGGAATACATGGAAATGAGCAAAATACCACAAGATTAGTTTCTCAACTCCTAATACATTACAAACTGAACCAACAGTGGATTCCAAATGATACTAAAATTGTCTTTGTGCCAAATATGAACCCTGATGGATATGCAAAAGGTAGTAGAATGAATGCTAGGTCAGTTGATTTAAATAGAAATGCAAATACTCGTGACTGGCAAGCTAGAACATACATTGGATATTTATCATATAGATATGGTGGTGGAAGATATCCAAACTCTGAGCCAGAGACTCGTGCTATTGTTAACCTTATTAAGAGACATAAGCCTTTTCTAACAATTTCATATCATAGTGCAGGAGGTTTTGTTATTACAAATGGTAGACCATCAAGAAATTTAGCAAAATCATATGCAAATATGAGTAGGTATAAATATGTAGATCAAAGTAGTGGTGGTATTGCATTTATATATAAAATAACGGGAGATCTAACGACTTGGATGTACGAAAAAGGATTTAAAGCCCTAACTGTTGAGTTAAAATCTCGTGAATATTCTGAAATTTCTTCAAACCTTAGAGCGGTACAGAAAGTAATAAATAGCAATTAAAACTATTTTATTTTGTCTGCACTAAGTAGTGTCGTCCAACTCATTCCTAAATCAGTGGATTTCCAAACATACCCATTTGCTCCATTGATATAGATCGTATTTTTATCAATTGGATCCCACGAAATTTGACTAATCCTTGTTTTTCTATCTTGAGGATTTTTAATTTCCTTTGGGAGAGTTCCATACTTATTCCATGTTTTACCTGCATCTAGACTTCTAAAAAGATTTAAGTTTTCACTTGCAGGGCCAATTGTTGCTGATGTGAAAGCAAGTACCGTATTACCTTCAATATCGTGTGGATTGTATGTTACTACATCAAAATGCTTTGTTTTATTAAGTGTACTTCCATCGGTTGTATAATATCCGAATGGTAGAGTATTACCACTTAGAAATGGAACAAAATACATATTTGTAAACTTCTTCTTTGAATGAGATGCACTTATATATGGATTACCATCGCTTCCTTTAATCATGCTCCATGTCGTACCACCATCGACGGATTTTATTATACCCATTTGCTTAACATTTAGATCTTTTCCGTCACTTATTCCAGTACCTGAACCATCTGAGGAAGATCTGATTGCACTAAATGTTGGTGCGACTATTTCATTTGGATTTGATGGGTTAATCATTAATGTCACAACGCTTGTTCTTTCTCCAATACCTGTTGGTAATTCATACCAACTCTCGCCCTTGTTATCGGTTTTGAGTATTAGACCACTGTTAACATATTTCATATTTTGGTCTGATCCTTGCCATGAAGCAGGGGCAGAAGAGGTAGCGTAGAATACCGAATTACCATTATTAGGTGAAAATGCAGCGTCAGTAGAATATATATTCATTTTCTCACCTGTCATAATCTTCCAAGATTCTCCAGCATCAAAACTTTGATAGATACCTCCTGTTTGAGAATTAGGTTCTGTTAGACTTAAGTATCCACCACCACCTCCACTTGTTACAATTACTAAATGATTGCTGTCGGAAGGGTTAATCTTTATCGTTGGGTATTCGCTGTAGCATGGTTTTGTATTGTCATCTTCTCTGGCATACGCCTTTATACCTTTTGACTTAGATCCCCAAGTTATTCCACCATCAGTTGTTTTAAAAATACCCTTCCATTCTATGTTCACATACATAACTTTAGGGTTTTTAGGGTCAAGAGCTAGACTATGATCTGTTCTATACCACTCATCATCGTTTCTAGGGGCACAATTAAAGCTTTGATTGGTAATTACATCTCCTGGGTACTTTTTATTTATCTGTTCAATAACACTTAAGGACGTATCAGGTACTTCATTTTGAAAAACATTTTCAGAAGGTTTTCTCAAAAGAACGAAAACTAACCAACTTAAGAGTAATAAGACTAATAGAACTATTGAAATGATTATTATAATATTTGTATTTGGTTTCTTCGGGGGTACTTTTTCAATACTTTCAGCTTTAACAAGGCTTTCAGTCTCTACAATCGGTTGCTTATTAATATCCATATTTAAATGTATAGCAAATTGAATTACTTCTTAACTTTGTATAGTTCTTCTCTAAGTGTTTCCATTTGAGATATCTCTTGAGATTGAAGGGCAATAATATCATTACATATTGTTAATACTGAGTTTCTGGTACTTTTAGTGAGAACATCTTTACACATTTCTACAGCTCCTTCATGATGTACAATCATTGCATTTAAATATCTTAGGTTAAACTTTTCATCGTATGTTCCAAGGTTTCTTACTAATGAATATTCCGTTATCTCAACTTCCGAAGTATCTTTATACCAATCCTTCTTCCATTGGCTCATTAGTGCAATTTCAAGAGTTTGGCTATCAATTATCTTTTGAGATATTTCTTTTACCTTGGTATTTGTACTCTTTAAAAGTGCTATCTTTGCCATGTCTATTGCTCCTTGGTGATGTGATGTCATTGCTTCTAAAAATCTCAAATCATAATTCTCATCCGACATACCTAAATCAGTATGATTCATATTCGTACTTTTATGATATTGGAAATCTTGGAATACTAAGAAGCCAGCTAAGAAGATACAACCACCTATGATAAATATAGAAATGTATTTTGGAAATTCTTTCATTAAATATCTTTTAACATTAGATACTTAAAAATATCTAAAATATTAAGAATAAGCAAATATTTAATATATAAATATTTAGGATATTGATGTAAACTATGGGTAATAAAATAAGGGATATGTCAATGAAAATTGCATTAAATGAATTGAAAGAGTTAGTTAATAAGGCCCTGGTAAAGTATGGATATAATGACGATGAAGCTAAAGTAATTGGTGATGTGTTGATGTACGCTCAGATGAGAGGAAATAATCAAGGAATTGTGAAATTGATAGGTAAGGGAATACCTAAAAATATGTCTTGTAAACCATATGAAATTGTTAAAGAAACTCCTGTCTCAGCATTACTAAACGGAAACTATACCCATGCAATGGTAGTAATGAATGCGATTACTGATATAGCTATTGAGAAAGCTAAAAAAAGTGGGATTGCTATTGTTGGAAACAATAACACTGCTGAATCGACAGGTGCAATTGGATATTATGTTAGCAAAATTGCTAAGGCAGGATTCATTGGGTTAGCATTCTCATCAGCTCCGTTTAAAACTACAGCACCTTTCGGGTCAAGCGAAGCAATGTTTTGTACAAATCCAATTGCATACTCTATTCCTTCGAATAAAGGAGAAATGATCTTTGATATGACTACATCCGCTGTTGCATATTATGGATTAATTGAAGCAAAAACTGCGGGTAAACAATTGCCTGAAGCCTATGGCTACGATGCTGAAGGAAATGAGACTCAGGATCCTGCCTCAATTATGGGAGGAGCAATTAAAACAATGGCAGGGCAGAAAGGGTCCGGACTTGCTATGTTAGTTCAGGTTCTTGCTGGTGCTTTAGTTTCTGCAGAGTCATTTAACTCAGATAGTGATAATGCGGGTAACTTAGTATTGGCGATTGACCCTAATCTTTTGAGAGAAACAGATTCATTTAAAAATGAAGTTTCATCAATAGTCACAAGAATTAAATCTGCAAAGAAGTTAAACGGAGTTGATGAAATAATGGTTCCTGGAGAAAGAGGAAATAGATTAACAAATACTATTCATGATAGTGGAGAGATTGAAGTTGAAGATAATCTATTAAATGAATTAAAAAAGGTCGTGGAATAACTCTTATTTTACCTGGCTTTTAATCCCTTAAGTACTGAAATAGTAGCTGGGATTCCAAGTATTAATACTACAATTCCAAGTAGTGTGAACACTAAAGGAGTTCCGTATCTTTCCTGAATAATTCCCAATGTACTAATTGAAATTGCGCAGAAAATACTTACCGCAAGACTTAATGCCGATAGAGAAGTGGCTCTATTGGAAGATGAAATCTCTTCGTTTGTATATGAATTTAAAATTGCAAATTTAGCACCTCCTGCAATTATTACAAGTATTAACATTGGGATTATTAATATCTTTGTTGCAAATATCCCTGGAAGAAGGCCAAATAGAAGTACAATAGGAAAGGCAATGAAAACAAGTTTCTTCTCGAGGAGATTCTTCTTGCTAACTATAAATGCTAATGTCGTAGTTGTAACGATATATATACCTGCAAATAAGTAACTCTGATCTTGTGGTGTATATCCGACATCACTTGCGAGTGGATTATTAAAGTAGTATAGACAAGTCCAAGATACACCGGCCATAACAATATAATATATAGAAAGTGCTTTTGTATACTTGGATTTTACCAATTCCATAACACCACTCTTAAGTTTATTAATATATCCAGAATATGTGAATTTCTCAGTATCTATAAACGGTTCTGTCATAAATAATGCTAGTATTGTTGCTCCGAATACTCCTAAACCTCTAAATATATGAGGTAAACCAAAATATATTGAATATAGGAATCCTCCACTAAACATTGCAAATATCATCGATGTTCTAAAAAGGATTAAACCTCTTGCATTGAGTTTTGAAAATTCAGATTCTCTACCCAATTCTTTTAATGAATCATAAAAAATTGCCTCGTCTGCACCGGATACAAAAGCAGCTCCAAGTGCTACTAGAAGTAAGCCAACAATCATAGTTAACGCATTAAATGAAAAGCCGGTTAATATGTATCCAATTGTGACAATCATCCATCCAATTACAAGGGTTTTCTTTCTGCCAATTAAATCCGCAAGTACGCCTGAAGGTAGTTCAAATAGCATTGTTATTATAAAAGTGGAAGCTTCCATAAGTGCCATTTGAGAATATGTTAGGAATCTTTGTTCAAAAGCAACCCATACTGGAACAGTGAAGAGTAATCCTAAAAGAGGTTGTATCCATACATACAACTTCACATTTCTTTCCATTTTCTTTTTATGTATTTCTTCCATCTCAGTGATTATATGCCTAAGTTTTTCAATCTCAAAATATGCATTTATATTTAACAGATTTTGATATAAACTATGGGTAATAAAATAAGAACTTGATGTATGTCAAAGCTTGTATCAATAAGTCCAGATAAGAGTATTGGTGTAGTTGGTGAAATTGAAATCTCAACAAAGGAGTATGTTCTAGAGCAGGTATCAAAAGCAAAAGAAACTTTTAAGAGTTGGAGTAAGCTAAGTATTCTTGATAGAAAAGAAATACTTGAAAAGTTATATTCTTCTTTTGATTCAAACAAAGAAGAATTAGCTGAAATGGCATCTAAAGAAATGGGAATGCCAATTGAAGAAACTCATATTGATTTAGAATCTGGACTAAACTACTTTAGATGGTATTTAGATAATTGTGATAAGTATCTTTCGCCTGAAATTAGTTTCGAGAACGAAAAAGAAGTACATACAGTATATTATGAACCTATTGGTGTTGCTGGTGTAATTATGCCTTGGAACTTTCCATTTTCAAACTTAATTTGGGGGGTAATTCCTAGTCTAATCTCTGGAAATACTGTGGTATTCAAACATTCAGAAGAAGTACCTGTTGTATGTAAGATGTATGAGGAGATTGTTACAAAATCAGGAATTACAGAAGGTGTCTTGAGCTTCATATACGGAGCAGGAGATGTCGGAGATATACTTGTACACTCAGATATTAACCTCATTTGCTTCACTGGAAGTACTAAAACTGGAAAGTATCTATATTCAATCGCTGCAGAAAAGATGATTAAAGCGCTTCTTGAGTTAGGTGGATCTGCTCCAGGTGTAGTTTTTGAAGATGCTGATTTAGATAATGCAGTTGAAACTGTTTTCATAAATAGATTCGGGAATTGCGGGCAGATTTGCGACGGATTGAAGAGGATGATAGTACATGACTCTGTAATAGATCAGTTTGTTTCTAAGATGAAATCAAAACTTGAATCTGTAAAAGTTGGGAACCCAACCGAGGAAGATACGAATATTGGACCGTTAGTTGCACAGAGACAACTAGATCTACTCGAACAACAAGTTAAAGATGCTGTTGATAAAGGAGCTGAGGTAGTAATCGGTGGGAAAAGACCAGAAGGATTAGAAGGTGCATACTACATGCCATCAATCCTTAAAAATGTAACCAAAGATATGAGAGTTTGGTCGGAAGAGGTATTCGGACCAGTTCTTCCAATAATTTCGTTTAAGACGTATGAACAAGCTTTAGAACTTGCAAACGATACTCCATATGGTTTAGGTGGATATGTATTCACCTCTAACCCAGAACTAGGATTAAAAGCTTCAAGAGATATTAAAACAGGCATGGTGAGTGTAAATGGTGCGTTCTATGTAATCCCAGATGACCCATTTGGTGGGTGTAAGTTGTCTGGAATTGGTAGAGAGCATGGTAAATGGGGTTTAAGAGAATTAACAGATATTAAGGTAATAGCTACGTATAAGTAATTTGTTTTAGTTACATATTACAAGCCATTCAAGGTACTCAGACATTTTAAATGTTTGGTATATAATATTCCGATGGTTAAATTATATGTAATTGTTCCAGACATTGCTTCGGGAATAGTTTTTAACAATGTATTAAACGAAAATGGTATTTCAACTGAATGGAAATACTATAAAATCGCCCCACGTGTAATTGATAATAAAATAAGTCAGTCAAATGAAGTAGGTGATGACTTAAACAAAGTATTTAGTTCTTTTAAGGACAAAACTCAAAGCGTTGTAATTGCTTGTAACACTCTTCAATTATGGTTACCTGAAGTTAAAAAAGAATATAAAACCAATATTAAGATATACACGACTTTTGAAGCTTGTGTATGGAAGTTTTCAAACAGCAAATCAAAACCAGTTTGGCTTGGTACTACACCTTTAGTTAAAGAAACAACAAAGTTCCCAACACTTCTAAGTATGAAGTTACAGCATGCTCAAGATATGGTTCAAGAGATAATTTGGAGAGTTAAGATGGTTGAAGGGGATGATTTTAAAACGGCTCCAGAAAATATTAGAAATGATGCAAACCTTTCTAGAGCTCAACAACAAAACAAAATTAATCAGTTAAGAGATAATGTATTAGATATACTTAAGAAAAAAGGTGCAAAACATGTAATTCTTGGCTGTACTGAACTGCCAATGGTCTTTACTAAAAAGAAAATGAACGGCATCGAGTTTATTGATCCTGCACAAGTTACTGCTGAATATATTAAAGCTCAAAGTGTTGCCCTTGTATTTGCTGGTGGAACAATATCTTCACTTCCAAATAAAGTAGGGGCACTTGTAGGTGGAAAGGTCTTTAATCTTCTTGAAAAGTTAACAAATATACTTCCTGGATCATTTAAAAACTACAATATTACCAAAGCTCAAATTGCATATACTGGACTAAGTGAAAATATGATGGAACAGGATCATAAGAAACTGATAACTGCTGTTGCTAATTTAATTAAAAGTGGTGTGAGTAAGATTGTAATCACTCATGGCACAGACGCGATGGAACAAACTGCGCGAGTTTTAAGTAAGAAATTTAATAAAGTTCTTAAACAAAAGAAGATTACTGTTCTTTTAACAGGCGCTAATCTTCATGTAGGGGATAAGAATACAGATGCTTGGGATAATTTAAAGTTTGCCTTGAATGCTAGTGGAATTGTAGGCGGAGTATATATCGCTTTTGCAAATAGAATAGTAAATGGACAGATAGCAGTTAAAGAAAAATTTAATGGTAAATCAATGAGATATACTCAACTTAATGATGTACAGTATTTAAAAGATTTAGAGAAAAGTAATCATGAGGTTGAAAAACAAATAGAGAAATTAAGTAAGAAGTTAGTAAAACCTAAAAAACATGGTTTAGTTATTAACTATCCTGTAAATATAATCCGAAAGAATCATGACTCGTTCTTAAAGAGAATTGAAAAGAAAAACGTTAAAGCTGTCCTCTTTACTCTCTATCATTCAAGTACGGCAAATACAAAGGATATTGATGCCTCAGTTGTAAAACTAATTCAAAAGCTAACAAAAAGAGGTATTGTTTGCTTTGGGGCAACTGAGAACTTTGAGCCAACTGATATGGATTTATATGAGACTTCATATATGTTAAGAGAAGTAGGACTTGTAACGCTAAATGATATGAAGTTACCTGTTGCCCTTCATAAATTAAACATCCTTTATACTATGAATCCAAATTATAGTAATAAAGAGATTGTTAACTTTATGCAAACGAGTATAGTAGGGGAGATTGATGAAAAGTTAGTTAAAAAGAATAAATAGAAATGGATAAGAAGAAGTTTGCAAAAGGCGTAGAAAGGTTGATTCATCCTATGGATGTAGGTTCACTTCACTTCATACAGCAATTTAATAAATATCTACCTAAATTTCTACAAGACTATTTTGTTAAGTCCTCTTCAAAACAGTATCCTCACATGGGGTTTGTTGTTGAACCATATAGTTCATTTCTTTGCTATGAAATACTTGATTTAGAAAAGGCTAAGTCACTTCTTCCTGAAGGTTTTGAACTTGTAAAATGTAAAATATTTGATGATGATCAACCAAAGTACTACTGCATCTTTGGTTGTATTAGAGCTCACACTAGTGCTTTTTGGGGGGCTAGAGTTGAATTCTATATTATGGCAGAAGATAAAAGTACAGGACTTTTAAGTTGGATAATTGTCGACTATGATTCCAATACAATTAGCTATGATAAGAAGAATGGACTTAAATCACCAAATTGTAGTAATGCTGTTGTAACGATTAATCATAAAGGTACTATATATGTTGATTTTGAGAGAGATGATAAATCACGAAGACTTGCATATGAATATAATGTTGAAAGTGGTGTAAATAAGCCACTTGATCAAAGATTATGGCTTGAGGGAAATCTTTCAATTGGATATGGGAAAGAAGCTTCCACAGGAAGTGCTGATATCTTTTCTTTAAAGTTTGATCCTGATGAAGTAGATAAGGCACTTCGAATACCAGTTGAAAATGTAACATTTGAGGTTAATAATTGGATGCCTAGTTTGTTTGCAAATACTCCTTCAGAAGTAGTTTGTTTTCCATATGCTCAACATTTTGTCTCTGATAGTCCAGGATATTCAAGTAACCTGAAAAATGAACAAGAACTAGTTGAACAATCTAGTAAACTGGATTTTGATAATATGAAAGTATTCTCAACAGCAACTTTTAAGACAATGATAATGGTAGGTTCTATGATTTCAATAATATCAACAACAATACTGTTAATACTTCTATTTTTGAAATAGTTAGATCTCGTAACTTTCTAAATCTTTAGCAACCAATATCTCTCCTTTGTACTCTTCTTGAACTTCACGTACAAGTTCTTGAGTATCAAACTGAGGATATAGATGATATACAAGTACTTTTTTAACATTGCTATCTTTTGATATTTGACCAACTTCAGTTGTATTCATATGTATGTCACCTGGTTTAAAGGATTTTGGAAATGACATATCACATACAAAAAGATCTGCGTTTTTACTTGAATTTCTAACTCCTATACAATCTGAAGTATCTCCAGAGTATGAAAGTACTTTTCCATTATGTTCAAATCTAAATGAAAGAGCATCGGAGTCAGTATTGAATGGTTTATGAATTACTTTAAATGCAAAAACTTTGAAATCATCAAAGGTATTCTCTTCCTCTAACTCTACAAACTTAATCTTTCCCCAATCTTTATACCCATTCAATTGAGTTAGCTCTGCCATTTTAGATATGAAATTCTCAATTCCAACTGGACCAAAAAATATTGGGAACTTCCTATCTTCTTTTGGTGAAAATACGTCTAATAATCGGAAGTTCATAAATAATGGGAAGAGGTCTGCAGTATGGTCAGGATGATAGTGGGTAATAAAAACATAATCTATATCCTCAACTGTGTATCCTGCATGTGCAAGCTTAACTAGTGTACCAGGACCACAATCAATTAATATCTTCTTATCTGCAATCTCTAAAAGAAATGAAGATGCTGTAACCGACTCATTAATAAAAAATGTACCTGATCCTAATGCTGTTAATTTCATATATAATCTAATATATTTAAGTACATAAATTATACACCAATTTAAAGTTAAAGATTATGAATAATTATATAAAGGAGTATTTTGAGAAGTTAGAACAAAGTGATAAAGAAATCTGTTTAGAATTATATAAAGTAATTGATGCAGATCTTCCAAATTCTGAGAACAAACTTTGGCATGGGCATCCTGTATGGTTTTTAAATGGGAATCCAATAGTAGGTGTAAGTAAATTAAAAAATAGAGTTAACCTACTATTTTGGAGTGGACAATCGTTTGAAGAGGATGGATTATCACCAGAAGGATCATTTAAAGCAGCTCAAATGAACTACACCGATGTTAATCAGATAAACAAAGATGATCTCAAAAGATGGTTAGAGAAATCAGTAACGATTCAGTGGGATTATAAGAATATTGTTAAGAGGAAGGGAAGGCTTGAGAAAGTTGTTATAGGTAATTAATAAATATAGAGACTGTGCTATATTTAAATAATAAAATTATCTAAATATATATGCAGGATAAATTAAAGTCCCTTCGGTCTTTTAATCTTGTAATGGGTGTTTTACATTTCCTTCAAGGAGTAGCTGTTTGGTTATTAAGTGATCCTGAAAAAGGAATTGTACCTATTACAATCGGATACTTAAAGTTTGATACAACATTACGGACATTAGTTCCTGCTGTTGAAAAGATTGGGGAAGTTAATCTAGCTTGGTTTGTAATTATATTCTTCTTTATGAGTTCGTTTGCTCATCTCTTTATTTCAACTGTTTATAGAAAGAACTACGAGAGTGATCTTCAAAAAGGTATAAATAGGGTAAGATGGTTTGAATATTCTTTGAGTGCCAGCGTTATGATGTTAGCGATTAGTCTTCTGTCAGGAATTTACGATCTTTCAAGTTTAGTTATGATATTTGGACTTGATGCAATTATGAACCTATTAGGTCTTGCAATGGAGAAGTATAATAATGGCAAAGAAAAGATTGATTGGTTTACATTCGTTTTAGGTTGTATTTCAGGAATTCTTCCTTGGGTAGTATTTGGTATTTATGTATATGGTGCTACTGAATTTGGTGGAGGAAATATCCCTAACTTCGTATATTGGATTTATGTAAGTATTTTCCTATTCTTTAACAGTTTTGCTCTTAATATGTATTTGCAATATAAAAAGGTTGGGCCATGGAAGGACTATTTATATGGTGAGAGAGTCTATATCATTCTAAGTCTTGTTGCTAAAACCCTTCTTGCATGGCAAGTATTTGGCGGTACATTAAGACCTTAAATATTTTTAAATTAACTGTTTATTAGTATGAGTAACAAAAAGTTTTGCCAAAGTTGTGGGTATCCAATGGATGATGTTAGCAAGCAAGGAACTAATGCAGATGGGAGTAAAAGTGAGAAGTACTGTTCAATGTGTTATGCAAATGGGAAGTTTTTAAATCCAGAAATTAACACAGCAAAGGAATTCCAGAAATTTTGTATGGAAGAAATGAAAAAGGATGGAATGAATGGGATAATGGCATGGTTACTAACCAGAAGTATTCCAAGATTAGAGAGATGGAAGAAGTAGGCTACTTCAATACTTTTACAACCTTATTATATTGACCTTTAGTTAGGAATATTCTATGAACATTCTTGTCACCAGTTTCTCCCGATAGAGTCGCAGTGTTTGATATTCCCCAATTAACTATTTTCATATTAGTTATATTAAGGTCAATGTAATAGTATGTTTTTGTATTCATATTAAATTGTAGCTCAAATTTACTGCTTTGTATAATTCCTAATCTTTTAAATACTGATTAGAGAGTTGTTTGTAAAATCTTGATTTCATAGCAATAATTGTTACAAATAGTCCTATTATTCCTGTAACAGTGAATACTAAGGCAATTCCTCTATCTGAACCTGTACCAAACCAACTACCTATTAATTTTGCTCCTGCACCATCAGTCATTAGTGGAATGAATATAAACTGTGTTAGTGGACCTATTAAAAATGCGGTAAGAGGGGAGGCAGATTGCTCAATACTTTGTGCAAATCCAAATACCCTTCCTTGTCTCTCAATTGGAACTACTTTTTGCATAATTGTATGCTCGGATGCTTCAATAAAGGGAGCAATTGCAAGATATATAAACATACCTACCATTAGAAGAATAATTGAGGGTTGAATTGTAAAGACACTTGAAATTACCCAAATTGTAATATTTGCCATAAATAATGATTTAAGTGGATTCTTTCCTAAACCTTTTTTAGAAATATATAATCCTCCAACTATAAATGCAGTACTGAGTAAACCCCAGATAAAACCCCATTGTTGTACAGAGACTAAAGAAAGACCGTATGCATCCATCAAAGACATAAATACACCACCTAGGAAGTTATTAAATGTTGTAAAAAGAATAAGTGAAAGTAATCCAGGAATTCCTCTAAGAACTTTTAGTGTCCCGGCTATATCAATTTTTGATTTACCACCTTCCACATGTGCTATTTCAGTCTCAGGGACATCGACTGTCCATAGATGAATTATTGATACTAGTGAGAGAATTGAGGCCAACAGGAGTACTAAATACATGCCGGAGTGTCCAACCAATATTCCACTTATCACAGATACAATAAGAAAACCAATTCCAAATACAGTGCCTAACATTCCATTTGCCTTATCTCTTTCCTCTACTGGCACTAACACTGTTACTAATGTTGGTAGTGCAATGCCTCTTACATTCCCAACCAGTACACCAATCATTTGAGATACTACAAATATCCATAATATTGGGCTTGAAATATCACTAAATATCTTCTGATCTACATTTGTATATATGAAAAATCCAATGGTGAAAAAGATAAATGATATTACACTTGTAATTAACATCAATGGTTTCTTCTTATTATGATCTACTAAGCTACCAAACCAAATTCCTGTAGAAGCCACAGTTACAAGATATATTCCAGACAGAATAGATGTTGCAAATACGGATTTAGTCTGAAGATACAAGTAAAAGGTAAGTGCAAACCAAACAGTCATATTAACAATATTGGTCAGTAGAGTGTTTGCAATTAAGTAATAGAAATTTTTCATAGCATATTTTTAATTTTATATTAACGTTTATTCTATCTTAATTTCTTTAATTGATAAATCCCTTAAGAATTAGAATTTCATATTGCACAAGTATTTTGTTAATTGGAATTTAATATATAATAAATTATGAAAACTATACTTTTAAGTGGTCAAAGTTTAGAAAACAAAGAGTGGATTGAACAAGTACAGTCCTCCTTTAAATCAAAATATTCAGATACTTCCGTTATGTATTACGAACATTGGAGTAGGGGGGAAGGTAAAGCTGACGTAAGTCTTGAAACAGATAGATTCCTTAATCTAGTAAATAGTACATCTGAAGAATATATTCTTTTTGCTAAATCAATAGGTAGTGTAATTTTTCTAAACTCTTTAAAGAGGTTAACTAAATATCCAAAAAAAGTAATCCTTGTTGGAGTACCATTATATATGGCAAAAGAGTCCGGTTATGACTTTAGTAATTTAAAAAATATTGTTAAGTTCCCTGTAAATATTTATCAGAAGAAAAATGACCCATATTGTAGTTACACAGATTTAAAAACAATTGAAGGTGGAAATGTTGTGGTTAATGAATATAAGTGTATTAATGAGGAAGAAGATAATCATAACTATTCTAATCTAGAGACTCTTAATTTGTTAATTTCATAATGAAAAAGGACGTTAAAATAGTAGCCGTACTCTTTAATAATGACAACAAAATTCTACTGGAAAAACATAAAGATGAATTTCGATTACCGTCCTCATCAATAAATGATAATGAGAGAATTGAAGATGCATTTAAGCGATTCTTACTCTCTGATACCGGATTAACCGTTGAAATGTTAAGTGTAATTTCTGCTTATAATTTTGATGAAATAAATCAGGTTTCAATCGCTTTTGCCTTGACTACACTTATTAAGCACAAACCTATTATGGAATTGCCTTCGAGATATTCTTGGTATAGTAAAAACGAAATCAAAGTATTAAAAATACAATTCCCTTATCGAGAAATCATTGCTAGGGCATACTTCAAGCATGAATAGAGCTATTTAATACTCTTTTTATATTCTTTCCCTTCTTTATCGTAGGTTATCCATTCTCCAACTGGTTTTCCTTTATCAAAGTTTCCTGATCTTTTAAGTGTTCCATCTTTTCTATACCATTCCCAATATCCTTGAGGTAGACCATTAACTCCTTTTCCTTTAGACCAAATTGTCTTTCCACCAGCATGGTATTTGATAATATATCCATCAATTATCTCTGCTTTTTTATCTGTTCTAGTCTTCATATTTCAATAAGAATGTTAGTTAAAAGTAATGAAGGGAATAGTTTAATCTATTAAATCGGTTTTATCGGTTGTCTTAATATTGTTTTCATTTTCTCAGGAATTGTTTTTCTAGGATCAGAGAGATAGATTTCATGATGAAGTCCATTCTCAATATAGTGATTTTCTTTGATAAATGCTGTCATTTTTTGAAGAGTTTCTGGTTCTGTAGAATATGGTCCATTATGCATTATTTGTACGCATTTACCTTCATTAATTTTTTCAAATTGAATTATATTTATTAATTCAGTTCCTTTCTTTTTAAATACTTCTTCTTGAGCTATTTTAAAACTTTCAATTGTTACGAAATCTGGCATACGAATTAGAAGCTTCCAAAACCATTCTGAACGAGGAACTTCAAGTGCGTGTCTCTTTGATTCAACCCACCATAATCCTTCAAGTTTTGGGACACTAAAATCCTTATTTTCACCTTTGTAAATCTTCTTTATGCCGTAAGCAAATGGGTACAAGGATTCAACTGCTTTGGTAAATGATACTCCTGCGGGCTCTCCTTTTCCTTCAATTGTTATATATGAAATATTTCCGAATTGAACAATGTGAGGAACTATTTTAGATGTGTAATATTCCTTATTCTCTTTAACTAAATCTAACTTCTTATTCATGTTAATTGATTATATCACTCAATAGTCTTCTGTATATTTAGAATTACAGGAAAATATGACGGTACTTAGGAAGAATGCCTGAACAGATTTAATGAAGTTAGAACTTTTTTTCTTAGGTAATACTTATTACAAATCCCAATCAATCGTTTAATTTATTGTTTAGTTTTGTAATATTCAATTGCTTTAATTTCCGATTCCCATGTGTTTTGTTCCTTTAGCTCTACTAATTTGAATAACTTTGCTGGAAGTGGAGATTTAGAGATTAAATTCTCAGCGGTCTTTAAGCTAATTCTAATTTGGAAGATAGAATTTATCATAACATTTCCATCCTTAAATATATTATCAAAGAATACTTTTTCAACATCAGCCTCTTCAATTTTTAGACCTATCTCTTCCATTAACTCTCTTTTAAGTCCTTCAACCAAAGATTCACTTAGATAAATATGACCACCAGGGTGCTTGTACTTTTTTGCCCCTTCATTTAGAACCATTAAATATTTATCTTCAACTTCAACTATTGCACTAGCTCTTAGACTGAATGATAAAACAGTATCATTGTTACTAATAAATATATTTTTTCTGAATTCTCTCATGCTAGATAATAACTATAATTAAAACTCTTGAATACATAACCAAAATATAATGCAAAAATAACACAAATACAATTGATACCAGTTAATCGAGTTGAGGAGTGTAAACAAAAACGGAGGATATGGAATGGTACCCGAACTACTAAGCATCTTGATTGTTTATATCAAAACTTAAAGACACTAGGACTTATAGACTGTATACAAGTTTAGTATTTTAGTGATATTTTATAGCTATGATACTGAGTTATGAAAAAGAATTTTTAGCTTTTGAAGTTAGGAACTGTGTAACTGATGTAAAAGTTGCAGTTGAAAATGAAGGTACAATTAAACCGGATGTAGTTGAATTATTAAATGATTTCAATGGTTTTGAGTTAAAAAGGTTACTAGAAAGAAAAGGTAAATCAAAGGTTCTAAGTGAAATTGCAATTATTGAAGAGTTATTTGCCGATCAAAAGGTAACAGTTGCTGTAAATGAGGGTATCTCAATAGCACAACAAATCTATCCTTCTCAAACTGTTAAGCCAATTCCTATCTATTTGATATATGCTGGTGGTTCAACAGATGCCCGAGCAATGTATGGTGGATTTGTTCTTAACTTTGGTAATCTTATTTATCATGAATCAGATGTGAATAAGTTGTTGGAGTTAGTAAAATCAATATCAGCACATGAGACGGTTCATCAGTTTTTAGAGCAATTAAGAATAATCCCCGAAAAATCGAATGATCCAGATGAAGTTATTCTTAACTCTATCTGGGAGGAAGGGTTAACGACTACTGTCCAAACAGTACAATATCCATGGCATGATTTACTTGCGGATGATTACTTATTTTATGCACAAGCAATGAACGATTGGTTGGATTCAAAAGGGCAGAGTGAAGAGAGAAAAGCGGTTTTAGAAAGATGTCTCAATAGAGAATCATTTAAGAATTTCTTGGAATATCAAGGAGATTGGTACCGAGAGAATGTTTTGCAAGGAGAAGACATTGATAAGAGATTCCAAAGACTTATGATGAGTAGCAACGGCCCAGCTTATCATTTAGGTTTTAAGTTATGGAAGAAGCAACTAGGATCAGGACATACAATGGAAAAATTGATAAAAGGTGGACATAAGCAGGTTAAAGATTGGCTTAAAGTTCAGTAGCCGGTTTTATGAAGTTCTAGTTTCCGTTTACCTACTATTTTTATATCGAAACCCGAACCAAGGGATAATCTTTGTTGATTGCGTCTTTTGACAAGTTCTGGGAATTATATTTCAAAAACGGAATGGACGGGGGTCGAACCCGCAACCTTCGCAGTGACAGTGCGATGCTCTAACCAATTGAGCTACCACTCCAAATATTCTTAAGAAGTATATCAAAGCCTTATTAATTTTACAATTCCTACGGTTGTACAGCTTGAAGGGTAATATCAGCACTTTGAGAAGCTGTACATGCTGTGGTTGTTGGAAGAACTATTCTTAAATCAACATCCTTAGTTCCTGATATTGCTACAGAAGAGTATAGTGTTTGGTACGAAGTTGTTAAATCAGTATAGTCAGTTGGAGGTGAGGAACATGCTACATCACTCTTTTTACAAAACTGATGCTCGTAAGTATCAGTTCCTGCTGTACCACTTAAAGCCCAAGGACAAGCGGTATCTTGACCTTTAATATTAAAATCAACAGCCACATTACTATCATTTGAAACTGTTTGAGTATCAGTTAAATCTTGTGTGGTTTTTGCTCCTCCCTTTGCTACTGAACCGTATGAAATGGAACCGTCAGAAACAGATATTGATATTACAGGAGTGAAGTCTTGCATATATCTGATACTCATCATTGCAAAGTCCCAGTCCCTTGTTATACCACTTGTCGTTCGAGTACTAGTGCTAGTTCTCAGTCTCATATATCCTAAGTTTGTATACGTTTGAATTGCATCATCAGGACTTAATTGCATCTCAGGTTGTAGCCAACTGTTATATATACCATATGTCGTGAGGTTGTTAGTATCTGTTCCTGGGGTGTTTTGCCAACCAGCGCCGTTGTTAATTGCACCAAATCCTGTTGCTCCTGCAAATGAGAGATATTGTGGGTCAACAGTAATAGTTGAGATATTTGAACGGTGTCTTGTAGCATAATGAATGCCAGTTACAGCTTGTCCAGAGGAAAGGGTAATTGGGAATCCTAGATTACTCGAAAATGCGTACTCGTTTGCTGTACCATCATCATCTCCATCCGTCTCATAAAATGTCGATGGGTACTCAATTGCCGAGGTTACCTGCCATGTTGAAGTGTTTGCTGTCGATGGAGTTCCACTCACAACATCGTTGACTAAATCTCGTGTATTAGCGCAGTCCGTAGCAGTACCTGTTCCCCAAGATATTTCACATAGAGATGAATCATCATTTACACTTCCGAGTATTGAATATATTCTATCAAAAGACATTGTTCGTGCTGTTGCTGGTCCATTTGTTAGTACACGTACCCATATCTCATCGGATGAAGAAATTGAGTTTGACAAATCAAATCCAGACGTAGTGGTGGAGTTAAAGGATGTGGCGTATTCAATATCTCCTGTTCCAGTTGCGGTGACAGTACCTCCAGCTTGCCTCCAAGATCCACCTCCAGAGAAGTCTCTAATATATACGCCCCAGGTTAAGTCCACGTTACTAACAGACATTTCAGAAAGGAAAAGGAATGTGTTTGCACCTGCATACGGCTTTACATTTTTAAAGATAAAGTAGAAGTCCATCGGGGTACTACCTGCAGAGTTTGGTATTCCTAACCTATTGTTATCACTAGCCGTAACACCAGTATTAACAGCTCCAATGGTATCTGAAAGGAAGTTTGTAGTCGTACCTCCTGCAGTTTTAACAAGTGATGCTATCTCATATACAGGGTCAATTGCTACTTCAACCTGAGCAAAGTCTGTCTTTTGAACTATTGACGAACCCGTTGCGGTATATGTTCTTACCATAATTCTTTTATCGCTACTTCTTATGAAATCTGCTAAATCAGTCGTTATTGGCGTTCCAGGCGAACCGCTTCTTGTTGAGAAATATCCATCATATATTTCATACTGATGAACCGTATCAGTGGTTGGGTTTAAGGTTGTTCTTCTAGGTGTCAGTGTACGCCAACCTCCTCCGGTACAATCTGCGTCTGCTGCATAATCAACGCTAGTTGTGTTAGCCCAATCACAAATGTCGTGTTGATATGCTGTGGCTGTCGTAGTGTTTGATTGCTCTAGTGTAATTATTATCTTGTTTGCCTGTCTTAACTGCACACCATCAAAATATAGATAATATTTAAGACCATTTGTCGCATGTCTTGTGACACTCCAATAGTTAGAATCATTCCCCAATGTTCCTCTCCACGAGCCTACGTTTGCGTTATCTACCGCTGGAGCAGTACCCGTGACTAAAAGTCCCCCTGTAGCAGTGTATTGTGTTTGGATTGTAGTTCTATTTGTTTCTTCTACCCACCTAATGCTCATCATTGCAAAATCCCAGTCGGCAGTTACGCCTCCAGCAACATTTGTTGATGCTGAAGTTCTTAATCTTAGGTTCATTAAGTTGTTTGTAAAATCGATTGTGTCTTCAGGTGAAGATAACGTTTCTCTTTGAATGGTAGAATCTACAAAATAGTAGCTGGTGGAGTTGCTCGTATCAGTACCAACAGTATCTCTCCATCCAGGTCCTGCAAGTTCACCTCCTAAAGCTGAACTTCCTGAGTACTGCTTAATTTGAGGAGTAATTGTGATTGAAGAAATATTTGATCTAAATCGAAGTGCATGATGTATACCTGTAACAGACATATTACTAGCAACAGTTACTGGAAAAGATAAGTTATACGAGTATGCGTATTCACTGTTGGTTGTGTCATCATCGTTATCCTGAGGGTAATGGTTTGCAGGATACTCAATTGCGGCTGTATTCTGCCATGTTGAAGTGTTTGCTGTTGTAACAAGTCCTGCATTATCGTTTGTTAAATCTCTTGTATTTGTACAGTTTGTTGCAGTACCTGTTCCCCATGATATTTCACATTGCGAAGAATCAGTATTTACTGATCCAAGTATTATGTAGAGGTTATCAAATCTAATGTCATATATTGCCGCTGGTGAATTTGTTAAATATCTAATCCACACTTCATCTGAGGAGGAAATATGGTCGTTAATATCAAAACCTGAAATTGTCGTTGAGTTAAATGCTGATATATATGTTGTATCCGTAGTACAAGCAGTACCCGTGATTGTAGTACCAATTTGGGTCCAAGTGTTATTACTGAAATTTCTCGCATAGATCCCAAATGTTAATGCGGTATTCGAAACACATATCTCAGAGCTAGCCATAATTGTGTTCATGCCGGTATATGTCTTTACATTTTTATACTTAAAATACAGATCAATTGCTTGGCTGGTGCCTGGTTGGGGAACCTGAAAACGATTACCATCACTTCCGTATCCTAAACTACCTTCTCCTCCAGCTCCAATTGCATCTGTGTAGTATGCTGTAGGTGTTCCAGCGGCAGTCCCTACATATTCGGCTGGCTCATATTCAGAATCAATAGCTGTTTCAACTTGTGCAAAATCAATTCTATACTGAACAGTTGAAGCAACATTTGAATATGTTCTAATCATTACGCGCTTATCTGAAGATCTAATGAAGTATGAAATTGGTGTGGTTATTGGAGTCCCCGGAGAAGATGTTCTGTCTGAAAAGTATCCGTCATATATTTCATATTGGAAAAATGCTTCGGCTGTATTTGTTTCGCTTTGATTTCTTGGACTTAGATTTCTCCATCCACCACCTGTACAGTTTGAATCTGCTACATTCTGAACTCCTGTTGAGTTAGTCCAATCGCATATTTGGTGCTGGAAGGCGTTATTTGTAGTTATATTGTTTGCTCCTATGTAGATGAGTAGTTTGTTCGCTCCTGAGATTTCCACATTATCAAAATATAGGATTTGACTTAAACCATTTGGGTTATTTCTTGATACTCTCCAATCATTACTATCATCTCCCATTGCCCCTCTCCAGTTTCCAACATTATCAACACTAGTTGCGACTTCAGCTCCTGTTTCTAATAATCCGCCTGTCACTGTGTATTGGTTTAATGCTCTGACTTTTTTATTCTCATTCTCTTGAAGAGAGTTCTTAAGAGGAATTACAGGTACTGGAATTAGATACGAAAGAATTACTAGAACACATAGGGATATTTGTAACCCTTTTCTAGCTATCTCTTTGATACTCTTTAATATCCTGTTCTTGTTTTTAAATCTAATCATCCTTAATATCACAATATCAATATTGTTTTGTCATTTCAAGGTAATTAGCGCTATAGTGCAAATATTTTTGCAATTATTTTTTGCCTCGTATATTATTTTAATTATGAATCTATTTATTGCCAATATCGGCACCTCAAACTCAATTATTAGTTGTAATTTCCAAGATGAGATTCTAATTAAAGTAGCCCAAAGAATTACTCAAGAGAGTAAAGGCGAGGGTGTAGTTACATATAGAGGGAAAAAGTATAAATATGCAAAGACTCCAGGCTTCATTTCTTTTTTTAACCTTTCCGATATCCATGATCTAGAAAATCTAGCTTGGATTGATCAACTAACAGGCGCATATAACCGGCATTCGTATTGGAAAATATTAAAAGAAGTGTTTTACGAAGCCGTAAGAAATGGTCATAACATTGGTCTAATTTTTGTTGATATTGATAACCTAAAAAAGATAAATACTGAAAGAGGATATTTAGGAGGAGATAAAGCAATTAAAGGTATTGGTGATTTAGTACAAAAGCGCGTAAGAAAGTATGATCATGTCTTTAGAATGGGAGGAGATGAGTTTGTTGTTTTAACTATGTTTAAAAAAGGTCAAAAGAACGCATTCAAAGCACTAGTTAAAAGAATTTACCTAAGTATTTCTCATAGATCTAAAACATTTAGTACTGCTTCCCTTGGAGCCGTTCTACTAACAAATAAAAAGCTAGTAAATATTGAAAAGAGTCACTCTTTCAAAAAAGAGTGGGAGCAAGTATTTGTACATGTTGATCAATTAGCTTCTTCTATCAAGAAAAGTACTAAGAACTCGTATGTTATTGAAGTAGTTCGCTAATTTTGATGTTTTGCGATTGCATCTACATAAACCTTCTTTGGTTGTACTCCAATAAATGTTTCAACTGGATTTCCATCCTTGAAAAGTATAACGGTTGGAATACTCATTACATTGTATTTCATAGATGTCTGTTGATTTGAATCAACATCTAACTTTCTCACCTTTACTTTCCCTTCGTTTTCTTTTGCAATCTCTTCAATTACAGGTCCTAATATTTGGCATGGGTAACACCAAGCTGCCCAGAAATCTACTAAAGTTAATCCTTTTGAATCTAATACTTCTTCTTTAAAATTATTGTCTAGTACTGCTAAATCTGCCATGATATTTATGATAAAATATTAAGTAATTAACAACACATTCTAAAACCAGAATGTGTTGTTGTCAAACCATATGAATATAGTAGTACTAAATAAAGAAAATATAAAGGAAGTTGTTGCACAAGCTGTCAAAGTGTTAAGGAATGGTGGATCTGTAATATATCCCACAGAGACATGTTACGGAATTGGGGTTGATGCTACCAATCAAGAAGCTGTTGATAGATTATATGATTACAAAGGATTCAGAGGTCAGAAGCCATTTTCTATGGCTGTAACAAATAGGGATATGGCAGAGAAATATGTTGATATTAATGAAATAGCAGATAACCTGTATAACAATTACCTTCCTGGGCCTGTTACTGTTGTTTCAAATAGCTTAGGTAAAGTGGCAAAAGGGGTAGAATCTAGTTGGGGAACGGTTGGTATTAGAATACCAGATCATAATGTGCCAATTGAGATTGTTAAAGCCTACGGAAAACCAATTACAGCAACAAGTGCAAATGTATCATATAAACCAGTTGCATATACTATTGAAAATCTTTTGAAGAACACTCCAAAGAAGTCACTAAAGTACATCGATTTAATAATTGATGCTGGGCAATTACCAAAGAATGTACCTTCTACAATTCTTGATACAACAATGAATAGCCTAACAGTTTTAAGAGAGGGTAAAGTTGAATTTGAAAATGCAATTAAAAAATCTAAACTACTTCTTGAAAAAGAGACCTACACTACTGATGAGACTATTGAATTAGGGTTTCAAGTCGCTTCAGAACTAATTCCAGTACATGATAATGGACCATTGATATTTGCTTTAAGTGGGGAATTAGGAGCTGGTAAAACACAGTTTACAAAAGGAATTGGTAAGTATCTTAATGTTATGGATATTGTTAATTCTCCAACATACACAATTATTAATGAATATATGAAAGAAAATGATAGTACATTGTCACTTGTTCATATGGATACCTGGAGAGTTGCAGATTCAAATGAATTCAAAAGATCAGGACTTCAAGAATACCTAGATAGAAGTGAGATAGTTGCCGTAGAATGGGCTGATAAATATTTTAGAGAATTAGAAGAACTTGTAACTGAGTTTGGAGGAAAGATTATCAAAGTTAACTTTCAATATTTAGATATAAATAGTAGGAAGATCTCCATATATCAAAGTTAATTATATTGATATAATACGATTATGAATATAAATATCCTAGCAATAGATACTAGTTGTGATGAAACTTCAGTTGCTGTTGTTCAAAATAGAAAGATACTTTCAAGTGTTAGATTCTCTCAAATTGATCTACATAAAGAGTACGGAGGCGTTGTGCCTATGATTGCTCGTCGAGCTCATCAAGAAAGTATACAAGGTGTATATGAAGAAGCTCTAAAGAAAGCTAAGCTAAAGATTGATGAAATCAACTATATTGCGGTTACATATGGTCCAGGTCTTGCAATTGATCTTGAGGTTGGGATTGAGTTTGCTAAAGAATTAGCTATTAAATATTCAAAACCACTTGTTCCAGTAAATCATATGGAAGGACATCTTCTTTCAAGTTTAGTTTTAAATAGTAAAGGGAAGGGTTTAGTTGATGAGGTAGAATTAGGAGATGTATTTCCTGCACTTGGACTGCTTGTTTCAGGTAAGCATACTGAGATAATACTAGTTTCTGATTTTGGAAAGTATGAAAAATTAGGACAAACATTAGATGATGCTGCAGGTGAGGCTTTTGATAAAGTGGGGAGGATGTTGAATTTTGGCTATCCTGGCGGTCCTGTTGTTTCTGAGTTTGCTAAAAAAGGTGAACTTGGAAAAATACAACTTCCAATACCAATGGAAAAGTCTAAAGATTTAAACTTTAGCTACTCAGGACTTAAAACTGCTTGTTTGTATAGAATTAAGGAATTAAGAGAGTCTGGTGTTGCTGAAAAAGAATGGATTTATGATTTTTGCAGAACATTTGTTGAAAGTTTAACTAGATCTTTAGAGATAAAGTTAGAGCTAGCTATTAAACAAAATCCAAATGTTAAAACTGTTTTAGTAGGTGGTGGTGTTATTCAATCAGAATTTATTCTTAGAAGATTGGGTAGTTTAGTAAAGAAGTATGATCTAAACTATTACTATCCAACAGTTGAAGATAGGGGTGATAATGCTGCAATGATTGGTATTGCAGCATTTTACAATGTGCTAAGAAATAATTACCTCACTAATGTAGAAGATATACAGAAACTAGATAGAGATCCTAGATTGAGTTTATGATTTCATCTCTTAAAAGTACTAGCAGATCTTTGCAATGTTTTATATCCTACTGGGTGTTCTTTACCGTCCATTATAACTTTTACTCTGTTTTGATCGAAGATTAAACTTTCAGTGTTAAAAACCTGAACTTCTCTTTTGTGTTTCAAGCCGTAGTCTTTATTCTTTCTTATTCCGAACATCGAAATGGGTAAATTGCCATCCACAGTTTCTAAGTAAATCAACACAACTTCATCGACTACCCTTATTGCAGTTTCAGGGATAGCCTTTTTTGGATCAATTATTTTATATTTTAACTTTTCCCCTATTGTAATAAGCTTGTCAATTAATGGGTCATCAATCTCAATCTGAAGGTTATAATCTAACTCAAGCTGTTCTAAACCAGGACGTGGCTTTCTTTCTGTACTGTCACCGGTCCATGGCATCTCTTCTCCTGTATGATATCCATCTCTATTATTTCCAAAGTCTTTAAGCATACTTACATTGGGTATTAAATTAATTCTTCTATTTCAAGTAATCGATTGTATTTTGCTAGTCTTTCACCTCTATCTGGACCACCGAACTTACTCATTCCTGAGTTTGTACCAACTACTAAATCTGCAATCATATCATCATTTGTTTCTCCACCTCTATGAGAAATTACAGGTAGCCAGCCAGTATCTTGTGTTAGTTTAATAGCATTTAGTGTTTCAGTTACTGTTCCAATCTGATTTAGTTTAATTAGTACTGCATTAGTTGCATTACTTGCTATACCTTTTTTAATTCTTTCAACATTAGTTGTATAGAAGTCATCGCCGATAATTGTATATTTATCTCCAACATCTTTGGTAAATATTGACCAGCTAGTCCAATCTTCTTGATTGAATATATCTTCAAGTGCTGATATTGGATATTTTGCATACCATTCTTTTTGTAATGAAATCCATTCTTCTGAAGAAAGACTTAAATTTTCTCTCTTAAGGTTGTATTTATGTGATTCTTTATCGTAGAACTCTGAGGCAGCAGCATCTATTGAAAGTGTAAATTGATCATATGGTTTGTAACCAG
>JACCDN011063022.1_pt1 | contig 45039 bp, 31 predicted proteins | sample 7441691 | NCBI WGS metagenome assembly JACCDN01 (sample SAMN15323439, study PRJNA562643) | freshwater metagenome | isolation source: river surface water | place: USA:Blue River Watershed | collected 2017-08-16 | reverse complement strand
CTCTGCGTCGCTGCATACTTAGCTGTTGAGGGCCTATCCCCGCATGCGCGGGGGACCCTTATTCGATTGCTCACAGAAGACACGCTAAAAGGGCCTATCCCCGCATGCGCGGGGGAACCGCCCTCAAACTTTTGCACATCACGAAGCGCTTGGGCCTATCCCCGCATGCGCGGGGGAACCGCTGACAAAACTAATGCTGCAATTGTTGTGCGGGGCCTATCCCCGCATGCGCGGGGGAACCAATGGCGCGGGTACGGGCAAGCCGTTGGTTTGGGGCCTATCCCCGCATGCGCGGGGGAACCCACTGGTGAAAGCCGCCAAGCCTGCAGCAAAAGGGCCTATCCCCGCATGCGCGGGGGAACCCCAGCCGGGGTAGTATTTCTTGCCCTCGTCGAGGGCCTATCCCCGCATGCGCGGGGGAACCCGCATCAAGTTCTTGGTTGAGGAGCTCCATGAGGGCCTATCCCCGCATGCGCGGGGGAACCGGCAAAAGCTTTCATGGTATGGTCCTCAGCAGGGGCCTATCCCCGCATGCGCGGGGGAACCTTTATACCAGTGTCTCAAAAGTCACGCTTAAGGGGCCTATCCCCGCATGCGCGGGGGAACCTTCGACACGCTGGTGATTGACGAGCTCACAAAGGGCCTATCCCCGCATGCGCGGGGGAACCCGAGTTAACGGCTCCAGATCTGCCAACTCCTCGGGCCTATCCCCGCATGCGCGGGGGAACCGGCAAGCGCAGACGACAAATCAGCGACCCTGAGGGCCTATCCCCGCATGCGCGGGGGAACCCTCGCAGACGTCGTAGCCAAGTCTCGACGCTGGGGCCTATCCCCGCATGCGCGGGGGAACCGGGTGCTGTCTCCGCCGCAGCTCTTGCAAGCTGGGCCTATCCCCGCATGCGCGGGGGAACCTAGAGTCTGTCTAGTCAGATGCATCCTTTTTCGGGCCTATCCCCGCATGCGCGGGGGAACCGCTGGACACAAAAACTTTGGCTTTTCAACAAAGGGCCTATCCCCGCATGCGCGGGGGAACCCCTCTGCGCCGAGGCTTCTTAGCTGCTTGCCAGGGCCTATCCCCGCATGCGCGGGGGAACCCGTTGGGCACGTTGCACCTCTTTGCGGGGCGCGGGCCTATCCCCGCATGCGCGGGGGAACCAAACTCAGGCTCTCCGATTTCGGGCAAGTAGCGGGCCTATCCCCGCATGCGCGGGGGAACCTAGTTGTCCGTGTCTTTGATGACCTTTTGCAAGGGCCTATCCCCGCATGCGCGGGGGAACCTCTAGATCATAAGCAGTTGATCTAAATAAGAATTTCAGCATTCCCATCTGTTTTTTAAAGACCAACGAATCGTTAACTTCCGACTCCAGCACGGGCGATCCACATGCCATCCATTTCAAACAATTTTTTAGCGGGTGTACCCAAATGGGCTAGGCCTACACCGCCCGTAGTTTCTCGATCTCGCCAAATCATGACGATGCTGCCGCTTGGTTCTGCGGTGTGCCATTCCGTCATCACACGCCACACACGCTCGCGCACGCCTTTGCTCATGCGTGGGCTGACATAGGTGCACGGCGCCACCTCCAACATCACAGATGCCAGAAAACCACGAAAGCGGTCGGCCACATCACGTGTCACTATCGTCACCAGCGCCATGCGCCACCTCGTCCATGCGTAATACTTGTTTGATGCGGTCAATCATGGATGGAATGACCGACTCTTTACGGAAAACACGGGCCGCTTCACGGCGCACAACGCGGTCCATAACCTCCCCAGATTTTTCGCTCTGCTTGACCGCTGTGAAAGCAATCGCAAGGGTGATCTGGTCACGGTACAAATCCGCAATGTCCAGCACAAAGGCTTGGCCTGAGTCTTCGTGGATAAAGCCAAGTTGCGGGATTGCTGCAACGGCTTGAACGGCAATGGCCGCAGCGGCTTGCACCGCTGTCGCGGCGTGATTGATGGCTTGGTTAGGCAAATCATCTGCATCAGGGTTGGCACGGTCAAAGCGTCGGCCATTCCACTGAATGCCAAATTTTTCAGCCATCAGACGATAGGTGGCCTTGACACGACTTCCCTCAATGCCTCGCAACGTGTCCAGATCTCGATGGGGCAACACTTCACCAAGCCGTAGCGCATACATGTGGCGTGCCACACTGATGCGCCGTCTTGGGTTGCCCCACAACTCTGCCTGCCTGCGCGCAACGTCTGACCTGTCGGGCATGATGGGCGGCGCGGTGTAGCTGCGCACACCATCCACACCCACTGCGGCCATCAAGGTGCCGTGTCTGGCCAGCAAACGCAATGCATCATGCGTGACACTGCTGCCCGGCCCAAGCAAGATCATGGACACGGCTTGATGGGGAATCTGGTCGAAGCTAGGCGTCAATGAGTCCTTGCCACGCGCAAAGTGGAGGCAGCCACTGATGACGCACAACTCACCACGCTCCAGCCAAATCAAGCCATGCCTATCAGCATGCGGCACTCGCGCTGTTTCAAGACCTAAGCGACCTTTCAGCACAGTCAGTCCCAAGCTGCGGCGACGGGTTTTAGCAAAAGCATGCCAAACCCAAACGCACGGTGTCGACCAATGCCGCGTGTCACCAACGCGGCAAAAGCCGCACTGTCACGCACACGCAGCACACCCGTGAACACCGCATCAGGGCCTTGCACTGGCCGCTTGGGACGAGCACCTTCGGCTTGTGGTGCAGCACGGCGCACCACAGCGCTGAGACTGAACTCGGTCATGCGCACTTCATGCAAATCGGCAACGTCTTCAAACTGCCGCTTGAGCCAATCGACATACACCGCCTCACGCGACAACACCGCATCGGGCATGCGTTGCGCCGCCGCCAAAAATGCGTCCAGTTCTTTGTCTTCTTTGCGCACCACAGGCCGCACGCGTACCTCGAACGACAACAATTGCCCGGCCTTCCAGCTGGTGGGGAATGGGCGAATGAGCAATCCGGGTGACTGTGGCGTGACATCCAAGCCCAACATGTCAGCCACTTCGGGCGTGGCCATCGCCACCGCCAAACGGATGGCTTCGGCCTGTTTGGTGTAGGCCAACAAACCTTGGCCAGAGCGGAAACTGAACGGCTGCGGAGCCAAGTCTGCAAATGCGGCTCTGAGTGCCGCATGAAATGCGTAGCCCAAGTCACCCTGCCCACGGTCTGGAATCAAACCCTGCCGCTGTGCCCATGGCAACAAACGGTCGAGCTTGGGGCGCAAATGAATCAAATGGAAGTCTTCGCTCATGCGGCCTCCTGCTCTGTGATGCTTTTCGGTTTGAAAAGCAACACACCCTCGCGCACAGGTCGCCACCCGCCATGCACACCGCTGGTCCAGTTGCGCTCGTCGCACACATCCAGCGTTCTGTCTTGCTGATCGGGCAAGCGGCCTTCGCCGTCTGGCCACTGGGCACGAACGTTGTGCGACAAAGCGGGCTTTGCCAACTGCAAGGCGCTCAAAATGTTGTCAGCCTCCATCAAACCTGCCAGCAGGCGGTCTGTGGGCAAACAGTTCTTGCGACCCACAAACAACGGGCGAGCGGGCTTGTCCAGTGCAGCAGCCAAATCGTCCAAGGTGGGGGCCTCTTCTGCAGGCTTCAGGCGCAGGGCAACGAGGACATTCATGTCTGCGTGGTATTGGCGGTAACGTTGGAGCGTCAAGCCCCTTCGGCCATCAGGCATTGGCGAATAGCTTGGGCTTTTTTTCCTGCCTTCTGCCTTGCCGTGCGTTGTCCACCCTGCGTCATCTTCATAGATCAATGCTGTTTGGTAATCCTCTAGCCTTTCTCCAGAAGCATCCAATTTTGCACCCATCACCATCCGCTCTTGCAGGCGGTTGTGCAGGTTGTCATCACCGCGGTCCCAGCCCAAGGCGTTGGCCATTAACCCCGTCACCATCGACAAAGCCGGAAAGTCACGGATGACACCGTAGTTATCGATCGTCTCGCCGCCAAACGCAATCAAAGGCGCTCGCAGTCGCAATAACAAATGCTGCGCCATCTCAGGCACCTTGCGCAGCGCCGCTGACGATGCGGTCTTGCACCCACTGCGTCAGGCTGGCCAATGGCAAACGCGCAGCACTTGGAACTTGACAATCGTCCACACTCAAAAAGCGGCGTTCGCTGGGTGCGCCATAGGCGGTATCAAGACGTTGCAGTTCGTTGGCCAATTGACCGACTGCGCGTTCACGAATCTTGTCGCCATCGGTGTCCAATGCATTTTGGAATGCGCCTGCGAGGCTGCGCGGTTGCCAATCACCTGCCTCGACCAACATCAGCTTGGCCCATTCAAAAGGGGCGGTACTGCCGCGCTTCGCACCTGGGCTCACAGTGGCAATCAAATGCAGTAAGTGATGCACCACCTTGGCGGCCAAGTCGCGTTGATCTGGCCCGACCTTGAAACAGTCCTCGATCTTCACCCCTTCAAGGTTGGCCACCAATTGCGGAACGTCCACCACTACATAGCCGTAATACAGGCCCGAGGCCAGTTCGGTATCGAAAATGCCGGCAGAACTTTGCTCACCCGATTCGCGCAACAGATCGTCCACCACTGTGAAGTAATCGTTTTCCACTTGAGCTTCATGCACCGTGAACGCATGGGCTACGTACACTGCGGCATCGCGGCTGGTCAGTACATCCGATGTGACCATGCGGCCAAATAATGCAGACTCCAAGCCGCAGTTCAACTTCATGATCTCGATGTTTTTCTTCCCATCTTTAAGCCACGCAGCAACAGCATCTTTCAGGGCTTTGACTTCGGTGTGCTCTTGACCCAGTGCCACACACTTACCGATGAGGTAATCGCGTTCGGCTTTGCCAAGCAAAACAGCTTGCCCTGTGTTCAACGCGTCTTCTCCAATGGGGTTTTTGCCTGCCTTGTCCAAGAGTCCTGCATTGCGCATACCCTCAACAGCCGCTTGTGCCAAGGCTTCAGTCATGCCTTGCGCAATCATCATGTCGCGCATTTGCCGAGGTAACTCGCGCGAACGAATGGCCATTGGCACCCCCAAACTGGACAAAGAAAAAATGTCGTCCGCCACGCGCCAGTGGCGCTTGAGGCATTGCGAAGAAATGCGTGTGCGGATGGCGTTGCCATAAGGCAAGCGTTTGGCCAAACCGGCATCGTCCCGATTGAGCAAAGCGGCAGGGTAGTTGTGCAGGGTATGGATTTGAATGAAACGGGGCAATGTGGTCATGATGAACATCCTTGTAGAAATAGATGGGAATTGGGTTATTTGGAGCGAGCGATGGCACTGAAGTAATCGCCAGCAATGCGAAGCCGCAGAGCTTCTGCTTCCTCTTGAAGTGCGGGTTCCTTGGCATCGTTCTTGTGAATGAGTTGACTCAGGTCATACCAGTTGGGCTTGACCTGTTTGCTGGCCAATAAGCGCAACAAGCGCGGCACGATTTGCAAGAATGCATCGCCGCGCGACACCAGTAACTTGGTAACTCGCGCCTCGGCAACACCAGCGGTAGCAAGTTGATTGCCAACGCGTCCCTTGCTGTCATGCCCCGCAAGTGCTATGCCATGGGCCACTAAAGCCCAGCGGGTCCAAGTGTTGGGCTGCCATGTGTCTGGCGACAAACCTGCCTCAATCAGCGCTCGGGACAGCGCAGCAATTTGGTGTGGGCGCATGGCTTCTGGATCAAGCCGTGCCAAAGCAGCACGGGTGCCGGGGTCGGCTCGGTCAATAAATCCTGCAAGTTTGCCAATTGGGTAACTAACAGCGGGTGTCGCCGCAGGCTCTTCTTGCGGCGTCAGTGTTTCTGGAAGCTCAAGCGTGCTCATGGGGCTCCTTTTTGGTTGGTGTGGATGGGTTCTGTTTCTTAGATCTCAGGGCATGTGCAAGGGCGGGAAACTTCTCGCTTTGCATGGCTGAATGCAAACGATCAAGCGCCGCCGATTGCACTCGATACCGCTGTTGTCCACTTTGTGGACCTGCAACGAAAGCAGATTGCAAAACCGATTCGGCACGGCCTGCCAACGTTCGTAACCATTGGCTCCGAACACCTTCTCGATCAGATGCTTCAATTTCTTCAAACAATTCAGAAAAAAACTCAGCATCACACTGGGATTCAAAAGGTTGGGAAAAGCGCTTTACTCGCTCTTTAAGAGCTTCATCCTTCTTTTTGCTTTCGCTGAACGAGTCTTGCGTCAGTAACACCATTAAGGCTTGTCCGAGCATCCAAGTTATTTCGCTCAGCTGCTCGACTCTAGATTTTGAAATTGCGGCTACTTCATCAATCTCCGCTTTATTAGCAGAAGCAAGCATGACAGCCAATTTTTTCCCAACAGTAATCTCTCTTTTGTGATAACCAGCATTGGTGTTTTTGGGCCCCCAAGCAATGCTCTCCATATTCAATTTCAGACCAACAACAGGATCAAAGCGCTGAGGCTTCATTGCAGGAGAAAACTCAATTTTTGAGGGTACGAGCAAGTTCACTGCTGTTCTGTAGCCAAATCCGTAAGGGCGAGCTGTGAAGACTTTTCGACCATCCTTGTCTTCATCTATCGGAGACCAAATGTCGCCAGTCAAACCGCCACCAATTGATTGAATCCGCGCGTTCGGTGTAGTGGTTGTCTTTGCCGATAGGACTCCAGCTTCGCATGTGAGTCGAATCCTTCGAGAAATTTCAATGTAAAAAGGATCAAGTTCAGAAATTGAAAAAGCGCTCGCTGCAGATCCATCCCATGGGAGCAACCAGGCGATTGCAATTCCCTTCAAATTAAATCCGTGCCTTTCAGCAATATGCTGGCGCTCCGCGAGCAATATCTTTAAATCTCTGAGCCAACGACTTCCATAGCCACCAGGCGGAATAATTCCAACGCCAGGTCGTCTCCCCCAGCCTCCATCCATTCGTGAGGATTCTTTGTAGGAGCCGCTGTCGCTAGGTGACTGTGTTTGCAAGCTAACAATTGAAAAAATCCAGTCTTCTGGCGTTGTTCGAGTCATCCGTTGAGCTTTTAGGTCATGATTTTTCGAGGCTTTGATGACATCAATTTCATCTGGTGCGCTCTTGTTTTCCCATTTGGAATCCAATCCAATAAATACAGGTGCCTGCATGAATGCAGGCTTGTTTACTGGGCTAACCAACCACCAACCGGCACCATCTGCGTGATCTGGCGAAATTGCCAGTAATGCGGCACGCCATTCGATTGCTGTTTCAAAAGGTTTCTCGCGGTCGGATCGGTGCATAGCAATAGCAGCTAGTTGCACCAAAAACGCGTGCCACGGATGACGTTGGTGTGTGCGCAATGCGGGGAAATCACGTACGTGATCTTGTGTCATTGCCACGAACAATTCGGGCAGGGTTGTTGAGACACGCTGACCCGTATCGGTTCGTCGGTAATGAAGCAGCCGCTCATCAAGCAGATTGCCGAAGAGTTTCTGCTCAGCATCTGACGCGCTGATTTCTTTAGTCATGGGTTATTTCCGTTCGTGTTGTCTGTAATTCGTTCCAGCCCCAAGCGGCTGTAGCGGTAAGCTGACCTGCCCAGTGTGAAAGTGAAGTTGCCATCGGTTGCCGTGGTCTGGACTATTGGCAGTGTGTCTAGCGGCAATTCTTTCGGCCACATTCGGGGACGGATAGGGACTTTTCGCACATCAATCCCAAAGGGGCCTCTTAGTGTTGGATCAAAGCTCAACAAGTAGTCGCCTGCACCAAGACGGCTACTGATGATCTGCTCCGTCCCTGTGAAATGCAATGCGCCCACCTCATATCCACTTTCATCAATTTTCCAAAAGTGTTTTCTGAAATCCAAAACACTGTGATTACCTTGAACGGTGGCGGCCAATACGTCTCCAAATACATCTCGTCCGTGCGTTTTCCAATCCACACCTAGCTCTTCCTCTATCGCCACCAATGCATCAACATGCGTCGCCAGCTCAACCAACTCTCGGTTGTCTTGCGGAATGAGGTGGCTGTCCGCACCACTTATGAGCCGCCGCGTGGCTTCCAGAATGCGCAGGTCGATGTAGATGCCTCCTCCGTTGTGAAAGCGCCCCAAGCCGTGACGTGATTTTTTAAGGCAACCTACCAAGTTGCCTCCAGCAGGCACCAGGACTATGGCTTGGGCTTGTTGGTAGTTTTCTGGGCGCTCATCGGGCAAACGGTCATGTCGATGTAAACGCCCCACGCGTTGCAACAGCACGTCCATCGGGCACAGGTCGGTGATGAGCAAGTCGGCATCAATGTCCAGGCTTTGCTCCAGTGTTTGTGTGCCGACCACGATGCAAGCTTGCAGCCGCTCTTCCCTTTTTTTGCCAATTTGCTGCTCTACCGCTTTATCCAACTGAGGGCGGTCTTCTCGGCTGTATTGGCTGTGATGCACTGTGGCAATGCCGTTCAGGTTGAACAAGGCTTTTTGCAAATCGTTTTGCTGCGCCAAATTTTCAATGGCGCGGAAGGTGGCCAAGGCGGTGGGTACCGTGTTGCGGATGACCAGCACTTTGGCGCCTTGCTTTGCAGCATGGATGGCGAGTTCAGCAATGGCATCGACGTTGTCGATGCAGTCTTTGACTTGCCAGTGCACGCGCTTGCTGCGACCAGAGTCTGGCAAACCTTGAATGTCAGCCCCATCGGTGATTGCGGGGTAAGGTAAATCAATCGCCTGCGCCAATGTGGGCGTGGGTACATTGGGATAAATCAAGCGCTGGTAACGATGGCGCGCGCTGGATCCCAAAGTGGCCGATAGCAAGAGCGCATGTCCGCCTGCGTTCAAATGTGCTTTGAGCAAATGTGCCAACAACGTGGTCATGTAAGCGTCAGACGCATGAACTTCATCAACCACCAACAGGCTACGCGACAACAAGCTGTGACGCATGTGTGCGTGTCTGACTTGCAAGGCACCTAGCAGTGCTTGGTCAATGGTGCCCACGGCCAGTGGCGCTGCCAAAAAGCGCTTGCTGGATTCTGCTGCCCAGCGGGTGTGGGCTTTTTGATCGTCTGGCTCGTCTGCCCAAAGTACTTTAAAGTCGGGCCGTTTTTGAACGCCTTGTCCGTCTGCGCTTTCATAGCCCGCAAGTGCTCTGACCACTAAGGGCGGCTCTTGTCCTGACCCTTGCCAAAGGTTATCGGCAAATTGCCATGTTCGTTCATAGAGCTGTGTTGCTGCGGCTCGGGTAGGCAGCGCGAAGTACAACGCGTCCACATGGCCTGCTTGATACAACTGCGCAAAACGCCACAAGGCTGCTTCTGTTTTTCCACTGCCCGTCTCGGACTCCAAAATCAGCAACGGGCCTAAATCTGACTGGGCCATTTTGGCCTGCATAGGTCTCGGCGAAGGCACGTCAAAAATCGCGGAGAAATTTAGTGTGTCAGGCAGCGCACTTCGCCACTTTGATGGGTTAAAGCCAATTTTTTCAACTGCTTCTTTAGCATGTTGCCAAGCCGTCTGATTGCGATCTTCCCCGGGCTCAGCGTAAGGGAAAAAACGTGTATCAGAACCCAACCAATCGGCAAACTGCACCAAGCCAGCAAACAGATGTTCAAACTCTGGCCTGTCTGGCAACACTGGGCCTGCCTCAAAAGCAGGGCCAAACCATTGCTTCAAGCACTGCCCGATCTCATGCAAGGTGGCTTGCGGGTCGTAAACCACTTCCCCCGCACTGACAACAGAACCCCAAATGGTTTTGGGGTAGATCAAACTTGACGTTTCCACTGGGCGACCATGGTGGCTTATGGATGCACGCCATAGGCTCAAGCATGAAGTGCCCCAATCGCTCATTTCAACAACCGGCAATTGATTGAGCAATTGTTGGTCTTCAAATATATGCAGCGCCTCACTTGTGTGGCCAGCTGGCGCGGGCCAACCGCTGGGGGCTGGTTGCATGAGGTTGATCCAGCGTTTTGCTTGAAAGCCCGAGTTGGCTTTGCCTACATCGTGCAAGAAAACCAATGCGCTGAGGCGCGTCATGTCAAGGGGGGTTAACTCCCGCCCTGCGGTTCGAGCCAATGCCCTACGCACACCACTTGTTTGCACGGCAGCCCAGAAGCAAGCTGCCACGTCGAGCATATGTGCTGTTAAAGGGTGACTTTGCTCTTGACTCTTGAACTTACCCCAAGCTATTAAAGAATTCAAAACCATTATTTTTACCAAAATATATGTTTCTTAATTACTATAAAAGAAATTTATTGTAGTACAGATAGTTCTGTATACCTTTATATTGAGTAAGCTTCTGATGCAAACAATAGTTTTAATAGAATATGCTATTGACGATATCTTTATTTTTTATGTGCAATGCGATTCGTCAGCCTTCTTTCGCGATACCTAATGAAAGCCTATTGTGATTTGACATCTGCGCGCATCACAAAACTTCAAAGTACGTTTATCTGCGAATGTGGGACTGGTTACATCAAGCAAATCGACGAAAACTGGAGCTGAGTCCCGCGCACGAAATGATCTGGGTAGTCAATCTCACCAAATCCGTCAAAAACTTTCATCATCGGGAAATGCTGCGATAAGTATGTCGTTTGTGTTATCGGTTTATGCCGCGCAAGACGCCTTGCAAGCTGCAAAGCAGACTGCCGAGCCAACGCTTAAGAGCCAGAGCGTCTAGCTGCCACCATTTGCCCATATTTGCGTTGGCAGAGTTCAAAAAACGTCGATTGGTCACCTCAAATAAAACTTGGGTCATCAGATGTGCCAACAACTATTATTCACTTCGTTGTAAGAACATCGTAAATAATACATAAAGTGCGCAAAATCTAAGGAAACACCTCCTTCGCGCAGAATCCGCATAAGCTTTTCATGTTCGATGACATGTAAAAAATTAGTGACACAAAAAATGGAGACTATCTATGACTAAATCCGTCAAATCCGTTTTGGTTGTTGACGACAATCTAATCAACCGCAAACTGGCAACCGCGTTACTCAAGCGCCGCGGGATTCAAGTTGATGAAGCTGATAGCGGTTCAGCCGCTCTCGAGAAATTGACAAACGGTCACTTTGACGCCGTACTGTTAGACATATGCATGCCAGTCATGGATGGCAAAGAGGTGTGCCAACTCATCCGCAACAACTCTAATTTAAGCAAACTCTGGATCGTTGCCTATACAGCTCACGCCATGGAATCTGAGCGTCAAAGCATCATGGAGGCTGGCTTTGACGAACTCTTGGTCAAACCCATTAATTCACAAGATTTGTTGCGCGTCCTGCCGGATTAAATACAAACTGTGCTGAATTCTGTGTAAACGGTCTAAAGCGGGTAACCGTCGGATTTCTAAAATTGAATGGACAGTAAATTCAAAGAAAGCAACACCCAAAGATCTCATTGATAGCTTGCCAAATAAAAAGCCAGCAGGTTTGATTTTGATGGGCAATTTAACAAAGCTGTTGGATAACAAATTTCGAATAGGAATCAAAGATGAACATCAATTTTGGCATTCGATCCAAACTGATCGCTTTGTTTGTTGCAATAAAGGTGCTTCCGCTCATTGTTCTTGCGTATCTTGCTTGGCATGGGGTCGGACTCTTAGGCGAAAGTTTGTCACAAACAACCGATCAATTGGTTGAGGATGTTAAAACAACGGTCAGTGAAATGAGCAACCATTTCGCCAAAGAATCTGTCAAATCTTTGGATGAACGATCACGTGATGAATTAGAACGGTTGACGACAGATACCGCACGTGCTGTAGCAGATTTTTTATATGACCGCGATCGAGATATTTTGGCAGCAGCAACCTTGCCAACAAATGATCAACAGTACCAAGCATTTCTTGAAACGCGCATTCGCACCGTTCCTGAACTTGGCTCATGGGAGTTATCAGAAGATGGCCAGCGCTGGCAACGCCAAGAGAAATCAAAACTAACCCCGAGGTTATCTGTTTCAAGCAACAAAGAAAATTCGCAGGATTTCCATACAAGATCATCGGAACTGATAAGACATAGCGTATCGAGTCCTTTGTATTACGAGCTTACCTACGTGGACCTGAATGGACGCGAACTTGTTAAGGCGTCCCAAGGAGGGGTGCTGACTAAGGGTTTGCGTGACGTCTCGCAAAAGAGAAACACATGGATCGGAGCAGAAACCTATTTTTCGGAACTAAGAACACTCAAGCTTGGGGAAATTTATGTTTCGGAAGTAATTGGGCCACACGTTGCCTCCCGCGTAATTGGCACTGTTAATCCAGCAAATGCAAGTAAAGCCGGAGTGCCATTTGAGCCGGAAAAAGAAGCGTATGCAGGCCTGGAAAATCCTAAGGGCCGACAATTTCAAGGAATTGTTCGCTGGGCTACGCCCGTAGCTCGGAATGGCATCATCACAGGCTACGTCACAATGGCATTGAATCACGAGCACATACGTAGCTTTACTGACCATGTAATTCCTACGTCCGAACGCTACGTAGCCGTTCCTGACCCCAGCAGTGGAAACTATGCTTTCATGTGGGACTACAAAGACCGCAACATTGCCCATCCTCGTCATTATTCAATTATGGGCTTTGATCCTAAAACAGGTGAGTACGCCACTCCCTGGCTAGAGGAGAGCCTGTACAGAAATTGGAAAAGCAGTCAGCGCCCCATTCGTGAATTTTTACGCACTGTTCCGCCTTTTGAAAATCAAAGTCGTGACAAAAAACCCGCAGATGAACTCACCAAGGCCGGATTACTAGGTTTAGATTGCCGGTATCTTAATTTCGCACCACAGTGTCAAGGTTGGCACGACCTGACCCAATACGGAGGCTCCGGTTCTTTTTTAATCGAATGGTCTGGTGTTTGGAAGCGAACTACAGCGGCGGCAATCCCTTACTTTACAGGTCGCTACGGCAGCTCGCCGCGCGGCTTTGGATACGTCACCATTGGAGCCAACGTAGAAGATTTTCATGCGCCTGCAACAGCTAATGCTGAATTGATGGAGCAATCGTTATCGGAATTCAGCGAACGCATGAGGACAAAGCAAAATGAGTTGCAAAGCACGATCGTTCGATCTGCCCGTAACACCGCAGCAAAGCTTTTAGGGTCAACAGCTGTCATGCTTGTGATGGTGTTGATGATTGCCGTGTGGTTGGCATCCCTACTGACGCGTCATATTACTGATTTGGTCAATGGGCTCTCTCGCATAGAGTCTGGAGATTTGTCTTTTCGCTTTGCCTCTGGTGCGACTGACGAACTGGGGCACTTGAACACCTCTCTCAATCGCATGGCGGACAGCGTGCAATCTGCACTTATCGAGAGTGAAAATGCGCGACTACAAGCGGAAGAAAACAGCCAAATGAAGAGCGAGTTTGTGGCAAATGTTTCGCATGAATTGCGCACGCCACTGAACGGAATTTTAGGGTTTTCAGAGATCATTCTTGAAGATGCCAAAGATAACGAAACACGTGAGTACGCGCAAGTTATTCATCAAAGCGGACAGCATCTTTTGGCTGTGGTCAACGATATGTTGGATGTGGCCAAAATTGAGGCCGGTCACATGACGTTAGAGCCTATTCAAACCGATATTCGAACCCTTTTAGATGAACTCGTTTTGTTACACAGTCGTGATGCGCAGCAAAAGGGGCTGAGGCTCAATGCTAATTTCGCGGAGAACTTACCAACGCAAATCTGCATCGACCCGACAAGGTTGCGTCAGGTTATCAATAACTTGTTAAACAACGCTGTGAAATTTACCAACGTTGGAGAAATCACACTTTCTGCAAACTGGGCAGGCGAAATGTTAGTTGTTGGCGTGAGGGATACGGGGCCTGGAATTGACCCAGCAGCACAGGAGGTGGTATTTGAACGTTTTCGCCAAGCATCTACATTTGTCACTCGCGAACACGGCGGTACAGGACTCGGGCTTGCTCTTGTTCGCGAAATAGTAAGGCTGATGGGGGGATCGATACATTTAAGTTCTGAACTTGGACAGGGCTCTTACTTTGAATTCGCGATTCCGCAATCCGATCAAAGCCAAATCATCTGACTTACGGGATTCTCGCCTAACGACAACCACTTCCGAGCGGCTGAAGCAAAAACGACGCAACTATGAACCTGGAATACGCGGCAGTGAACATGCAAGTGTAAGAACACCAGTTAGCACCACATTTCTAAGCTGCCTATGCGGGAGTTCACTCTTCTTCACATCGAGTGCGGTACCAGTCGCTTTATTGCTGACCTTGTACACGATCTGCTTTGCCGCTCCAGTGCCCACAGGAATCAAGAGGTTGAACTTCGGGGTAATAGTCCATTTTCAATGGTTTGCGCTCTAGTGGCGCAGCTTGGAAATACGCGTGCCCACAACGAAAACCTGAAGACGCTGTATCCGAGTGCATCACATAAGCACACCGATCACAGCGCGGCCAAGGAGGTAATTCTGTTGATTGCTTGGGCATGTGCTGATTTTAAAGTTTCAACGCTCATCAAGCTATGAACAAGATAAACCATTTGCGTTTTGCTTAATCAATTTTATCCATTTGGCAATGGGTTGCAGAAGTTCGGACGCATGGCCTTATTGGTAAAGTGTCAATTCACACAAGCCTTTGAAGCGCGCCGTACCGCCATTTTGGAATTTTTCATGTGCTTATTCGTGCGTTGAAGTTGAGTACTGAGCCTAAGAATTTTGCTTTTTTACGCGAGTAGTTCAGTGACTTCTTGATTCAGTGGATCAATTAGTTCATTTCCGATCAGGTAACTGCTACTCCCTAGTTCAACCATGTCGGCATTCGCCTTGAATAACTACACAATGAATTAATCTGTCATCGCCTAAGACTATCAGCGTAAATAACCACTCTTCCAATGAATTCGCTTGCTTGCTGCGTCTCATCAGCAATTCAGTTGAACACGGATCAATAACGATGAAATCCGCTTCGCACCCGGGCAATAAGTTACCCGTATCCCCACCCAAACCCAAGCACTTAGCTGCCCCAGCAGTATGCATCCACCATAACGCGTGAGGGGACAAACTTTGTGCCGCCCTGCCCTCTATATCTTGGCGGGCAACAGAATATGCAGCGTGCATTGTGACAAACGGAGAAAAACTGGTACCACCACCAACATCGCTTGCTAATCCGTATTGAACGCCCGAATTGTCAGCTTCAACGAAATCAAAAAAACCGCTCCCTAAGAAAAGATTGCTGGTTGGGCTACACGCAACAGATGCACCTGTCTCAAACATACGCACACGGTCCCGCTCATCTATGTGCACACAGTGCGCATAGACAGCACGCGGCCTCAACAACCCGACTTTGTCATAAACATCGATATAGCTGCGTGCCGACGGATAGAGCTGTTTTACCCATTCAATTTCTTTCTTGTTCTCAGCGGCATGTGACTGGACCCATACGTCTGGATATTGTTCTGCGAGCTCACCACATCCGCGAAGTTGATGTTCTGTGCTCGTTGGTGCAAATCTGGGCGTTATTGCATAACCTAATCGATCATTCATATGCCACTTTTGAATCAAATCCTGTGTTTGTCGCAAACTCCTTGGCGTATCAACATCACGCAATCCGTCTGGGCTGAAACGGTCTTGCAAGACCTTGCCTGCAATTATTCGCAAATTACGCTCTTTTGCTTCACACATCAACGCGTCAACTGATTCAACATGTGACGTGGCAAAACAAAGTGCTGTCGTCACCCCGTTTCGAGTTAATTCATCAAGGAAGAAATGCGCAACAGTCCTTGCATAATTAACATCTGAGAACTTCATCTCATGCGGGAACGTATAACGCTCTAACCATGGCAGTAATCCATCCGCAGGTGAAGCAATTACGTCTGTTTGAGAATAATGCACATGCAAATCCACAAATCCTGGTGCAATACAAAAACCTGGCCAATGAGTTATCTCGAGGTTTGGATAGGACTCATGCAGATCGATAAAAGGGCCTAATGCTTCTACACGAACGATTCCATCGGCGGCTCGAGCAGTAACAACAAGACCATCCTGTAAAAACGATAACTCTGCCTTTGAGGGATCTGGAAACCAGATCACGTTGGCTCTCCAACCTTTCTTGGACATCCCAATGCTGCGCGTCATCATGAGAAGGTCCGCATCCGGTTTACAGCACTCAAAACCCGCTCAGGCGTAGCAGGCGCATCCAGCTCAACTGGCGAGCTGGAATCACAGACTGCTCCAACAGCGTCTCGCAATGCCTCGAAAACACTTATACCAAGCATAAATGGTGGCTCTCCAACCGCCTTACTCCCCCCAACATTGGCTTCCCTGTTTTCTTCTGTCCACAAAGTGACATGCAGCTCCTCAGGCATATCAGCCGCTGTAGGAATCTTGTATGTACTAGCACCTTGCGTTAACAGTTCCCCGCGCCCATTCCATACCAACTCTTCTGTGGTTAACCACCCCACGCCTTGTAAGAACCCTCCCTCAATCTGCCCGATGTCGATCGCAGGATGTATTGATCTACCAACGTCATGCAATATGTCTGTGCGAAGTAATTTGTACTCCCCCGTTAAAAGATCAATTGCAACCTCACTACACGCTGCACCATATGCAAAATAGTAAAAAGGGCGCCCAGTCAATGTGTTGGGGTCATAGTTTATTTTTGGGGTTGCATAAAATCCATCGCTCCACAATTGAACTCGCTGGCGATAAGCAATCTTCACTGCTTCTTCAAAACCACGTTTTTGCTGTGGCGTGATTACCAAGTCATCGATGAAAGTGACATCAGATGGAAGACAACCGTCAGTCCTAGCAAGGCACATCGAAATATTGCTCTTGATTTGTTGAGCAGCAAACTCTGCCGCACGTCCATTCATGTCCGCACCACTAGACGCGGCTGTTGCGCTTGCGTTCGGCACTTTATCGGTATCGCTCGCACTGATGCGGACACGCTGCGCGGGAACACCAAAAACCCTTGCGACAACAACACACACCTTCGTGTGCAAACCTTGGCCCATCTCTGTCCCGCCGTGATTCACAAGAATGCTTCCGTCTGTGAACACACTTACTAACGCCCCTGCTTGATTAAATTGAGTTGCCGTAAAACTAATGCCAAACTTTACCGGCGTTAATGCCATTCCCCTCTTGATATTTTCTGTACGCGCATTCCATTCGCAAATAGCTTGACGCCTCTCACGGTACTGGCAATCTTTTGCCAACTTTGAGATCAACGGCTCCAAGATGTTGTCCTCAACCACCATGCCATATGGCGTCGCATTTTGAGTTTGCGTCCCATATAGATTCTGTAAACGTACATCCAACGCATCTTTGCGAAGATGTCTGGCAATATCTCCCATGACGGTCTCAATCAACAACATGCCTTGCGGCCCACCAAAGCCTCGGAAAGCAGTGCTGCTTTGGATGTTCGTTTTGCAACGATGAGATACCACACGCACGGCGGGTAACCAGTACGCATTGTCTGTATGAAAAATCGCACGATCAGCGACTGGTCCACTCAGATCTGCGCTATGGCCACAATTAGCCATTTGTACAGAATCAAAAGCTTTGACTCGCCCCTCTGAATCAAATCCAACTCGCCACTTATGACTGAATGGATGACGCTTACCCGTCACAAGAAAATCTTGCTTGCGATCCAAACGAACCTTAACTGGCACCTTGAATTTATTTGCAGCCAGCGCAGCCCACACGGCTAAATGCCCCGCTTGGGTTTCCTTACCTCCAAAGCCCCCACCCATACGACGACAAACCACACGTACCTTGTGCAAAGGTATCGACAATGAGTGTGCAACCCAATGCTGCACCTCCCCAGGATGCTGCGTGCTCGAATGAACAACCCAGTTCCCATCGACTTGACCAAAGGCATACGCAACCTGTCCTTCTAGATAAAAGTGCTCCTGCCCCCCAATTTCAAGCTGGCCAAACAATTGGTGAGAACTTTCATCCCATCCGATGTTGAGCTCGCCTCTTGTCAAACTAGCACTTGGGAGCACGAAATTAGATTGCTTTAGCGCAGATTTCGTATCCAAGACTGCTGGTGTAGGTTCAATCTTCACCGGAACCGCACTGGCAACACGAGCAGCAACATCACGTGATTTTGCGATGACCAACCCCAGCACTTGGCCTTGATATGAAATTTCTGATTTCGCAAAAATAGCTTCATCACTCACGTATGTTGGGAAATTCTTGTCTCCAATGACATCTTTCTCTGTCACGACTCCAATCACACCAGGTTGAGATTGAGCCCATGCCCAATCCACATGCGTCAGCGAGCCCCTTGCTTGCGCACTGAAAACAACAACGCCATGCAATGTGCCTTCCAACATAGGTAAGTCATCGACATAGGAGGCCGTCCCTTTGACATGCTCAACCGCACTCTCGTGAAAATCTTCAGTAGGAAAAGATGAGACCAAACGATTCATGCCAAATCCTCCAAACGTACATAGCTGTGATTGGTGCGCTCTAAATATGCTCGCTTGAGCAGATTTCCAAGCAACTCTTTCCGATATTCACCACTGGCGCGCAAATCTGAAATTGGAGCAAACTCATTGGTGATTGATGACTGTGCAGCCAACCAAATTTCGTGTGTATCTTCTTTTCCATGAAGCACTACTTCTGTACTGATCGCTCTAACTGGAGTAGGCGCGACTCCACCAACACCTATCCGCACACGATCTAAATATCGTCCCTTCATGTCAACTCGAATTACCATGCACACTGCAGAAATATCATCTTCGTGGCGTTTAGACACCTTGTATAAGCCCAGCCACTCCTCGGTCTTTGGATGCGGCACCTTGATGTACGCCAACACCTCATCCATTGCGAGAGCATTTTTCCTGTAGCCTAAATAAAATTCAGATAGAGGTAACTCACGCGAGTTCACTTTGTTATCACGCCAGGCTTTTAACACCACGGTCGCATCCAATGCCAACAACAAAGGCATGCTGTCCCCTATGGGGGAACCATTTGCAACGTTACCGCCCAGTGTTCCCGATTGACGTACGGGCCAACCGGCAAATCGCCTAGCGAATTCATGAACTCTTGGCCTGTCTTTTGCGATGGCATCAAATGCCTCTTGAAGTGACACTGCCGCACCAATACATAAATGATGCGTTGTAGCCTCTATCTGACGCAACTCTTTAACCCGATGCAAATCGATGATTTGTGTCAGCTGACGCATCCCCTGTTTGACCCAAATACCCACATCCGTTGCCCCAGCTATCAGCTGGGCATCTGGGAATCTTGTTCTAAGTTTTAATGCTGTCAACAAATCTGTCGGCATCTCATACTTCATGATTTCCGCATCACGCGCCGCAATTTCCGTCAACTTATCTGAAATCTCTTTTTCATCTTCAACAGACATCGAAAATCTGCTCATAGACAAAGCTGCATCAATGATCGATCGGTATCCAGTGCAACGACATAAATTTCCTGATAACGCATCCGTTGCCTGCACTCTGCTGACATCTTTGCCCTTTGCGCAAGTTCGTTGGTAAAGCGCAAATAAGCTCATCACAATGCCAGGAGTACAAAAGCCGCACTGAGTCCCGTGTTTAGCAACAAGCGCGGCCTGGGCCGGATGAAGTTCATTTTCATTTGCCAAATCTGCCGCTGTCCACAACGCCATTCCATGCACTGCGTGTGCAGGCCGAATACAACTATTTATCGCCTGGTAATTAAGTTTTGCACCATCCATTGAATCTGCAATAACGACCGTGCATGCACCGCAATCACCCGCTGCACATCCTTCTTTAACATCACAAATTCGTAAATCTTCTCGCAACACATCGAGCAACATCCTGTCGGGTGGAACATCATTTATTTCAATGATCTTTCCTCGTTTCCAAAAACGCAATACATTGCCGCAGTTCTGCATCAGTGACATTTCCACTCCAAATCAATTGGGATTAAAGGGGGGCTTTTGGCGAGTCACCATCAAGCTAATCTGCCATCAAATAAGCCCTTTAATTGGATACTATATATGTATTTTGTTTTCAAATAAGGGTAACTATAGGTACTTTTTTGAAGTTGGACATAGGCCCGAGCTGCCTACAGCATCGTGGGAAGTTCACTAGGCCGTTCGTCTCCCCCTTTGGACGTACGCCTCCCCGAGGGTGTCCAAAAGGTAGAGATTCGCATCAAAGATAACGAGCGCGTCATCTCCCCTCTAAGACAAACCTGGGACAACTTCTTTCTCGATGGCCACACAGTTAGCGACGATTTTTCTGCCTGAGCGCACCACCCAGTACCCGTCGGAGCGGCAGGCGCTCTGATGCTGCGTTACCTGCTGGAGACCAACATCGTCATCTACGTGTTGAAGCGGCGACCTGTCGAGGTGCTTTCCACTTTCAACGCCAACGCCAGCCGCATGGCAATTTCCTCCATTACCTTCGCCGAACTCTTGCACGGTGCTAAGAAAAGCAGCAGCGTGAGCGACAACTTGGCCGCTGTCGAGGACTTTTCAGTCGTCTAAAAGTTCTGCCATATGGCCCCAAGGTCGCGCAGCATTACGGAGCCATACGCACCGCCTTGGAGAAACTCAGCCAACCTATCGGTGTGAACGACATGTACATTGCAGCGCACGCTCGCAGCGAAGGCTTGGTGCTGGTGACGAACAATATGGGGAAGTTCGCGCGAGTGCTGCGGCGGGGCAGCAGCTGACCTTTGAAGTGATTACTACGCCGACTGCTCTAGGCTGATAGAAGAGGTTTGGGGGAATGCCAGTCCTCACCTGCTTGAATAGCACAACCAAGAATCACATTTGACTTCTGTTCCTAATCGGTGTTGGGGTTTCTTTACATCAGTGCGCTGATAGGTATTGCGGGTTCTCACTTTGGCTAAAGCACCACCACAACACCCAACAGGAATACGAAAAGCGTCACAGACAAAGGCTTCAGGATTCATGGTGAATTCTCAAAAAGAATGGACACATCAGCTGGCACGAAACTATTGCCGCCGTGCTGTGCAAGTCCTGCAATATCGTCTTGAAGTTGTTGACGATCTTGTTGCCGAGCCCAGAAGACTGGACCCCCTTGCCAACGAGGAAATCCGTAACCATGCACAAAGACCACATCAATATCCGAAGCACGCTGCGCAACTCCCTCACGCATAAGCAACGCAGCTTCGTTGACCATACTCAGCAGTGCACGGTTCTGGATGTGCTTAAAGCTCAAGGTTTGCCTTTTGATCCCTCGGCGCTGAGATGCTTTCTCAATAATTTGGCGAACAAGCTCACTGGTGTTTGCTTGTTTCTTGCCGTTGGTGTAGTCGTAATAGCCAGCGCTCGTTTTACGTCCAAAACGCCCTAGTTCGCATAGGGTGTCTAAGATATCAACGTAGCGTGTTTCTGGGTTCCTGCGTTGTGTTTTTCGCATACGCCATGCAATATCTAATCCCGAGAGATCGGCCACCGTAAATGGTCCCATAGCCATACCAAAGTCAACAAGCGCTGCATCCACTTCTTCGGGCCAAGCGCCGTCTTCCAGCATAAATTCGCATTGTGTGCGATATGCGTTGTAAATTCTATTGCCAATGAATCCGAAACTGTCTTTCGTGACCACAGGGTACTTGTTGAGCCGATTCCCAAAGGCTATACCAGCATGCAGAATTTCTAGACCAGTTTGTTTTGCATTCACGATCTCCAATAACTTCATCACATTAGCTGGGCTGAAGAAATGAAGCCCTATGACCCGCTTTGGACGAGTGGTAGCCAATGCAATTTTTTCAACACTAAGGTAGGAGGTGTTGGTGGCCAGAATCGCATTTGGATTTGCGAAGTAATCGATCTTTTTGAAAACGTCTTGCTTGACGAGTATGTCTTCATAGACGGCTTCAATGACCAGGTCTGCTTTAGCGAGTTCTTCCCAATTCAATGAGCACAACAGATGAGATAGACATTTGCTCGCCTCAGCGGGTGACAACTTACCAGTCTCGACTTGATTTTGGTAGTGACTGAAGATACGTTCTTCTCCGCTATCTAAAGCCTCCTTGTTTTGCTCCAACAACATAACGGAAAACTCAGCATCTAGTAGACAAATTACGATTCCGGCCCCCATCGTCCCAGCTCCAATTACGCATACCGTGTTGATGGGGATGGAGGAAATTTCTTTTGTGTACAAGGGCTTTTTGCATGTTTTCTCTGCAAAGAATAAATGTCGAAGCGCTTGGGCCTCTTGAGATTTTCTAAGCTCAAGAAAAGCAGCGCTTTCAAGTACAAGCCCCTCTTCGATAGGAAGTTTTGCGGCTAGTTGAATGAGATCAATCGCCTTTGCAATAGCAGGACGACTTCCACCTTGTTTTGTGTACCGTTTTATGGCTTGATCTATGAGAGCAGGATCTTCATTTGGAACCAGCTCATCACGAACTCTAGACTTATGCTCGACATTTTTCGCGAATAGGGTGGCCGCTTCTAAGACATCTGAACAAACCACCGAATCAACTAACCCAACATTCTTTGCCTCTTGTGCGGAGAGTCGTTGCATGCCACAAATCATGTCAATGGCACGAGGAATGCCGATTCTTCTGGGAATCAATTGAGTACCCCCCGCCCCGGGAATAATCCCAAGAGACACCTCTGGTAGACCTAGGACAGTATCTACATGTGCGATACGAGCATCACATGCCAAAGCCACTTCTAGACCTCCCCCTAGAACGGCACCTTGGAGGGCGGCAACAATGGGTTTCTTGCAGTTCTCTATGACGCGAACGACATCCAACAACACAGGCCCGTCAGAGGTCCTTCCGAACTCATGGATATCTGCTCCCGCCATAAATGTGCCATTGGAGCCAACCAAAACCGCTACTTGCGCGTTCGATTGTTCGAAATCATCAACTGCGAAAATAAGCCCGCGCCGAACTGAGATAGAAATTGCATTAACCGGCGGGTTGTCTAAAGTGATCACGTAGACGCCATGTTTAAGTTGGCCTTGAACAGGCGAAATAAGCACCATAATTCAGGACTCTTGTGTGCCTTGCGATAGGGGCGGTTCATTCCCAAAAGAGGCTATCCCCGTGATCGCCCTGCCAAGGATGAGTGCATGAATGTCATGAGTACCTTCATAGGTATTGACCACTTCTAGATTTACCAAGTGACGTGCTACGCCAAACTCGTCGGAGATGCCGTTACCTCCCATCATGTCCCTGGCCATTCGCGCGATGTCCAAAGATTTCCCGCAGCTGTTGCGCTTGAGAATGGAAGTAATTCCTGTGGCAGCTAGACCGTCATCTTTCATTCGACCTAATCGCAAACATGCCTGCATTCCTAAACTGATTTCAGTCAGCATATCTGCTAATTTTTTTTGAATCAGCTGATTCGCAGCTAATGGGCGACCAAATTGTTTGCGGTCTAAGACGTACTGACGTGATCTATTCAAACAATCTTCTGCCGCGCCTAACGCACCCCACGCAATGCCATAGCGGGCGCTATTCAAGCAAGTAAAGGGACCTTTAAGGCCGCGCACCTCCGGAAACATGTTTTCTTCTGGAACGAATACATCGTTCATCACGATCTCTCCGGTGATTGATGTTCGTAAGCCAACTTTGCCATGTATGGCGGGCGCACTTAAACCTTTCCATCCTTTTTCCAATATAAACCCACGAATAGCACCGTCGTCTGCTTTAGCCCAAACAACAAATACATCGGCAATTGGACTATTGGTGATCCACATTTTGTTGCCCTTGAGTATGTAGCCTCCACCTACCTTTTTTGCTCGGCTAGTCATGTTCGAGGGATCAGAACCATGATCCGGCTCCGTGAGCCCAAAGCACCCTATCCATTCGCCTTTAGCAAGTCTAGGTAAGTATTTTTGACGTTGGGATTCTGTGCCAAATTCGTAAATTGGGACCATAACCAGTGAAGATTGCACGCTCATCATCGAGCGGTAACCGCTATCTACCCGTTCGACTTCGCGAGCGATGAGACCATACGCAACATAGTTCAGACCAGGACCCCCGTGTTCGGTGGGGATGGTTGGCCCAAGCAGACCCAACTCACCCATTTCCCGAAAGATTTCTATATCTGTTTGTTCGTGCCGAAACGAGTTAAGGACACGAGGCGCTAATTTGTCTTGGCAATAAGCAAAAGCGGCATCTCGCACCATTCGTTCATCTTCGCTTAGTTGTTGGTCCAACAAGAATGGATCATTCCAGTGAAAGGGAGGGGTGTGCATCTGTGACTCCTTGAGGTGTTGATCATCAAACACAGTATTTTCACTAAGGTATTACTATGGCAGTGTAAATAAGGTATTTAGAATTATACGGCGCCCCTTTATTTTTTTGGTTTCTCAGTCGCATGGAAAGCTGTGGATCATCTTCATAAAGTAATGCAAATGATGAGTGGTGCGACCCTAGACTCGCATATAAGAACGCTGCAATTTAGCTTTAACAATCATAGGCCCGGGCCATCTACTGCACCGTGGGAAGTCCAACCCTAGGTCCGCGCTATCCACGCCACCGTGGGAATTCCAGAAAATCGACTCTCTTCACATTGCAAAGCAACTCATATGGACTCATGCTCGCGTGTTGCGCAACCTCTGACACATGCGTGCCGCCGCCCCACAACTCTACTTGGGCACCAATATCTACATTTTTAAGATCCGTAATGTCCACCGCAAGCATATCCATCGAAATAGCACCTAAGGTTTTCGTCAACTGCCCGTTTACCAGTACCTTGCAACCCATTGCGCTTCTCGGATAACCATCTGCATAACCTAAGGCAACAATACCAATCCTTGAATCTCTATCCACTTTATTGGCGCAACCATAACCCACCACCTCTCCTTTTTTTACCTCTCTCACCGTGAATATTTCACTCCTAAGCGTCATCACTGGCGTTAAAGAAATCAAGCTCTCACGCACTGGGTTCACCCCGTACATTGCAATTCCTATACGCGCCCAATCAAAATTTCGTCCAACTGCATTGATCACTCCCGCAGAATTACAAACGCTCAGCTCGCAATCGAGCCCACTTGTCGCGTTCACAAACCTCTCCACCTGTTTAATTGAAAAATCAGATTCATGATCTTCCGCACAAGCAAGGTGTGTCATAAAACTTATTTTTGAAATTGACTTAATTGCGCTCAAACGTTCCTTGTACTCAGATGCTAAGGTGTAATTTAACCCCAGGCGGTTCATCCCTGTTTCCAATTTGAGCCATACATTTAGACCACGCATCTCACTTGCACACTGCTCAATCATTTCTAACTGTTTTAATTGGTGAACCACTATCCAAAAGCCATGTTTCACAGCTTTTCGTAATTCCTTGATATCAAAAACACCTTCCATTAACAAAATGGGTTTCTGGATATTTGCTTCTCGTAACTTGAGTGCCTCTTCCAAAAAAGCCACCGCAAAAGCATCTGCATCTGGCTCTAATCTTGTCGCACACATCACTGCACCATGACCATATGCATTCGCTTTTAACACTGCAAATGCTTTCCCACCATGCAGTGCACGAAGTTTCTTGTAATTGCTCGCCAACGCATCCAGATCTATTAATGCGTAACTGGGTCTTGACATTCTTTGACTCTTCTTCACTTTAAAAGTTCAGAACCATAGGCCACGATACCGATTCACTGATAACCCAACTTGGCTAATTTGCGGATCCTTTTTTAACAACAAATCGGCAACGTAGTTAGCAGATCCACATGCCATCGTCCAGCCTAAAGTTCCATGCCCAACATTGAGATAAAGATTTCTCAAATGCGTACCCCCGACTATCGGTGGGCCATCTGGCGTCATCGGACGCAAACCTGTCCAAAATTCAGCTTGTGTTAAATCACCGCCAGGGAACAACTGACTCACCACCATCTCTAGAGTACGCCGACGCTGAACCGGCAACGAGCGATCAACTCCCCTCAATTCCGCCATCCCCCCAACTCGGATGCGATAGTCAAAACGTGTAATTGCAATCTTGTATGTCTCGTCTAAAACTGTCGAGATCGGAGCGCCTGACGGGTCAACTAATGGAATAGTCAACGAATACCCCTTTACCGGATAAACGGGCACATCTATTCCAACATCCAGTAAGACATTGCGGGAATCAACTCCCATCGCAACAACATAACTGTCCGCAGTTAACAAGCCACGCTCACCTGACTTCTCATATTCCACGCCCAAAATCTTGTCATCCACTCTGAGCAGGCGATTGACTTTTATACCGAATTGAAAATCTACTCCTAACGCAAGCGCCATCTTCGCAAGTTCTTGTGTGAACAACCGGCAATCACCAGTCTCATCCTTTGGAAATCTCAAGCCTCCCTCTATAAAAGCGCTTGCTCTCTCTAGGCTAGGTTCCACCGCGAACACGCCATCTCTATCCAAAAGCTCAAAAGGTACACCGCACTCTTTTAAAACGCGAATATCTTTTTGTGCTTCGTCCATTTGTAATGGATCACGAAAAAGCTGAAGCGTGCCTGCGCGTCGTTGCTCATACGCAATGCCTGTCTCTGTTCGAAGTTTTTGCAAGCAATCACGGCTGTACTCCGATATCCGCATCATTCGCTCTTTGTTGCGCCGATAGTCGAGCTTGTTGCAGTTCAAAAACCACTTCAACATCCATCGCAACTGATACCAACTGCCATCCAATCCAACACTTAGCGGGGAATGCTTTTGAAACATCCACTTCAGTGCCTTCAGCGCCATGCCAGGGGCAGCCCACGGCGTTGAATATCCTGGCGAAATTTGCCCAGCATTGGCGTAGCTTGTTGCACTTGCAACTTCTGTCCCGGCCTCCAGCAAAACGACATCTACGCCTTCTTTTGCAAGGTAGTAAGCAGTAGACACCCCGATAACACCACCACCTATGACAACGACTTTCATTGACTCCTCATTTTGAAACTTAAAGCAACTAGGGAAAGCACCATAAATAATAGTTTATATTAGCTATTTAAAGAAACGATAATAACACTTATAAATTACTAATTGCAGTCATTGCTATTTGCAAAACAAGACCATCACTTCGCGGCAAATCGCCCATCGATTGCTAAGAATGACTGTGCAGATGCTTAACCAGCACACCCAAATCTCTTTTTTCACTCACGAGGAGCCAAACTAAATGAGCAAATCTATAGGTAGTTTTCAACAAATTGTTGATCAAGAGAGGGGGCTAAAAAAAGTCCTAAGTGCTGGACAAATGGGCATGATTGCCATCGGGGGAGCGATCGGAACAGGCCTATTCTTAGGCAGTGGCCTCGCAATTAGCTACGCTGGGCCGAGCGTCATATTGAGCTACACAATTGGCGCATTCATCTCTTTGATTCTGATGGGATGCTTGGCAGAAATGACGATCGTGCACCCTACTTCGGGCTCTTTTGGCGCCTATGCGGAACACTATATTGGACCTTGGGCTGGCTTCTTAGTTCGCTACGCATACTGGGCTTGCATCGTATTAGCAGTGGGAACGGAAGTTACTGCAACGGGAATTTATATGAAGTTTTGGTATCCCGATGTACCAAACTGGTTCTGGATCATTTCATTCTCAACTGCATTGGTTCTAATCAATGCATTTAGTGTCAATCTATTTGGTTTCATTGAATACTGGTTCTCAGTCATCAAGATCATTGCGATCGTTGCATTCATTTTGATTGGGTCATACATCGTCTTCGGCTCTCAAACAGCCGTTAGTGGCGTCTTACCAGGATTTAATCACTACACCGAACATGGCGGCTTCTTTCCTCAAGGCATTTGGGGTATGTGGGTTGCCGTCATCGTCTCTATTTTTAGCTATCTTGGAATCGAGATGATTGCGGTCGCAGCAGGTGAAGCACATGAGCCCGAACAGGCCGTTAAAAGTGCCGTTCGCTCTACTTTAGCTCGCTTAGTCCTTTTCTACCTGTTGACAATAGGCTTGATGCTCGCAATCGTTCCTTGGAACATGGCTGGCCATGAAACAAGCCCATTCGTCAAAGTTATGGATGCAGTCAACATGCCCGCAGCCGCTGGAGTGGTCAACTTTGTAGTTCTCGTTGCGGCCCTCTCCGCGATGAATAGTCAGCTATACATCACAACACGAATGATGTTTAGCTTATCGCGCGCGGGATATGCTCCCAAGAAATTAGGGCACTTGAACAAACGCGGCATTCCAGTTTTTAGCTTGTTACTCTCTACAACAGGCATTGCACTGGCAACGCTCTTGAGCATAGTTGCCCCAGAATCGTCTTTCACTTTGATGATGGCAATCGCCATGTTTGGCGCCATGTTTACATGGATGATGATTTTCATCACACATTTCTATTTCCGAAAGAACTGGGTAAAAGAAGGCTCTCCAACATTGTCGTTCCGCATGCGTGGATTCCCTTATCTAACCGCACTAGGGGCAGCACTCATGCTTGCAATCATGGTCACCACAGCTCTTACAAAAGAATTCCAGATGACCTTGGTTTTTGGCATCCCAGCTCTAATCTTTCTTAGCGCTGTCTATTTTTTGTGGTACCGCAAAAAATCACCTTAAAACCTTGGTACGGTTGGCAGGGGGCAGGTCAGTAGCTCCCAATTCCGAACGCGCAAGACTAAGCGTGTCCGGCTTCGTTGGCCACCGTGGCGAACACGTCCCACTTACTTTCTAGAGTTGAGCATGGCTACACCTTATCTGGCCGAGTTCATCGGATTGGCGACAGCGCACTTTCTCGCCGTAGTGGCCCCCGGTCCGGATTTCGCGGTCATCGTCAGCCAAAGCGTGCGCCATGGTCGCAGGATAGGCTTACTCACCGCACTGGGCATCGGCTGTGGTATCTCGGTGCATCTTGCCTACACCTTGCTTGGCATGGGCGCGTTGCTGCATGCCTCCCCCAGCTTGGCGCTAGCCGCGCGGCTGCTAGGCGGCATTTATCTGCTCTATCTAGCCTTTAAGTTGCTTCGCGCCAAACCGGCCCCCCCGGTGCTAGCCGAGTCCGCCGATGATTCACCGAGGCTTGGCCGCCCTTCCGCTTGGAAAGCTTTCGCCTCCGGGTTTCTCACCAATGCCACCAATCCTAAAGCCCCTCTGTTCTTCTTGGCCATCTTCACCACTTTGGTTAGTAGCGACACACCCTTGCACATCCAGACGCTCTATGGGATCTGGATGTGTTCGGTTAATGCCGGCTGGTTCGCGTTGGTGAGCTTGTTATTTTCACACGCTCGCATCCGCGCAGGCTTCATCCGCATCGGCCATTGGTTTGAGCGCTTAATGGGCCTCATCCTTGCCGCCTTCGCCGCACGCCTGATGCTATTGCTTTAAGCGAACAACGGAGACTTTAGGAGTTTCAGCTTGCAACTTCTAATTACAAACGCCGCTATTGAATTCAATGTCAAGGTGTACGAGCAAAAGTTGACGTTGTGTGACGGCAGCGACAGCCCATGATGAAGCACTCTACGAACTTCTGGTGAACTCGCGGTGCTCCATCACAACTACGTGGTCTTAGACAGCGTCCTCATTAGCGTCTATCGCAAGCGAGCAGAGTCCGGTCGCCATAATTGATTTATACACATGTCACTTTTTTGGTAATCATCCAGAGCGCATGTGCGCATGCGCTCTAGTCGTAACTGTTAAAACAAAGATGTTAAAGCCACGTTAAGCCTCTTCTCTTGTCCGTAAGTTGATCCAAGTGGATTGTCCAAATTACTTATTGATGGTTTCATCAGCGTGCGTCTTCCATGCGCATACTCAACACCCAACTCGGTGTTCTTCGCCACATTAGCAATCAAGTTAATGTGCATCTGAGCAAGACTTTTGTTCGTGACATTCGCGATTGCATTTCTGTTGTTTTCAAAGTTCATCGTTGCATAGGCAATGTTTGAACGTAAAGTATCCGACCAGTTGTGCGTATAGCCAACATGATATGCATGTGAGCGGAAAAGATTAATACCGCTACCCGTATCTACAGCACCTTGAATCAGTGATCCCCATGCATACCTACCTCCTCCGTTACCCATAAACGCTCCATATACAAATTTCCCTGTCGGGACAACAGCTGAGCCGCTTACCCCGGTTTGGTAGCCACGTGCACTGTGAGTTGTCCCGCCAGTGTTTGCAACGCTGTAACCAACGGAAGCCAGCCGTGCTGAGAGGTGCCCCCAATCTCCGGTTTTGCTCCACCTCGCACTAATGTCAACACTCTTGTCGAAATCAACATTTGATGTCCCATTCGTGGCGCTCCCGCCATTTTCAATAGCAAAACTCAACTGAGAAGTTGGTAGCTCAAACCTGTATCTAACCTGCGCCTGCCTAGTTGCGGTAGCTGTCAAAGACGGATTAAATTGGACTGTTTCCGGCAAACTGGCCAAATCTTCATAGTTAGACCAAGTCTGCCCAACCAACCAATTATTGAGTTCAACATAAGCATGTCGTATTCGCAAACCTGTGCTGTTATTGCCACTGCGGCCAGGTTGAGCTGTACTGTTTTCTGCCGTTGTCCCGTTGAAGTCCCCTTCTAATTTAAAGCCAACTGCACCACCTCCCAATTTGCCATCAATCCCCAATCGGGAGGTGCGTGCCGTCAAATACGTACCCCCTCGTTTCTTAGAGTCTGTGGTTCCCTCTATGGGCTGAGTTTGAAGAAAACCAGCCCAGTCCCCTTTACTTAGCGTGTTACTGGATCCGAAATCATGAGTTCCGTCAAAACGAACAAAGCCATATAACTTGGTGTTTGCATCGCTTTGCGCACCTCCTTCGCTTGCAAAGGCAACCATCGGCAACATCATTCCAGTCGTCATCAAAACAAATTGCAATTTCTTCATGACAGGCATCTCCTAAAACAGTTGAATTTGAAGAACTACCCTTTTAAAGACAAGCATCTAATTAATGCTAAAAACCCCATAAAAGGATAATGGGTCAACATTATTAAATACTTTTAAATGCATTTACAAGATTTAATACATATTTAATGAGTATTTTCGAGCAGTTAAAACACCAAGGACTTTCGCGTATTGCTCTCCAGCAATCAAAAAACAAGGGTATCCGATAGGTCCTCGACATATGTAATCATTAACAATGCATATAATTTTATTTATGAGGTTGTTCGTATGAAAATATACTGTCTTGGCGGGGGACCTGCAGGGCTGTACTTCGGTTTGTTGATGAAGCTGCGACACCCACAACATGACATCACAGTTATCGAAAGAAACCAGCCCTATGACACCTTTGGATGGGGTGTCGTTTTCTCCGATGCCACGATGGATAACATGAGGCAGTGGGACGAAACAACGGCCTCAGAAATTCAACAAGCATTCAACCATTGGGATGTCATTGAGCTTCGATTCAAAGGCCGAACGCTTCGCTCCGGCGGTCACGGTTTTGTAGGAATTGGACGCAAAAAACTTCTCAATATCTTGCAAGCTCGTTGCGAGCAACTGGGTGTCAAGTTAGTTTTTTCAACAGAAGCCAACTCTGACAGTGATTACCCGGAGGCAGATCTCATCATCGCCTGCGATGGCATTAACTCCAAGATCCGCGATAAACATGCAGATGTCTTTAAACCAGACATCGTCACAAGACCAAATCGGTACATATGGCTCGGCACTAAGCGTCTCTTTGATGCATTCACGTTTGACTTTCGCGAAACTGAGCATGGATGGTTCCAGGCGCATATCTACAAATTCGACAAAGACACCACCACGTTCATTGTGGAATGCCCTGAACACGTGTGGCAAGCACATGGCTTAGATAAAGCAGATTCCGACGAGTCCGTTAAGTTCTGCGAAAAACTTTTTTCCGAAACATTGCAAGGCGAAGCCTTGATGACAAATGCACGGCACCTAAGGGGGTCCGCTTGGTTAAATTTTCAACGTGTCGTTTGCGAGCAATGGTGGCTTCGAAACTCTCATGACACCCATGTGGTGCTGATGGGAGATGCCGTTCATACAGCGCATTTTGCAATTGGCTCTGGAACCAAACTCGCTTTCGAAGATGCAATCGAGCTAACGCGTCAATTTGATCTACATGGTCATGATGCTGTGCAAATCACGCGTGTGCTCGACGCATATCAAGAGACGCGGCGAATTGAAACCTTGCGAATTCAAAACGCAGCTTGGAACGCCATGGAGTGGTTTGAAGTTTGTGGTAATCGTTACTGCGAACAATTTGAGCCTGAACAATTTATGTATTCCATGCTCACTCGCAGCCAACGCATCAGTCATGAAAATTTACGGTTACGTGATAAGGAATGGCTTGAACAGTATGAATCATGGTTTGCAAAAATAAATAACGCGCCGTCGGATTCGGCAATACGTCCAATGTTCATCCCATACCACGTGCGATCGGTGAAATTAAAAAATCGCATCGTGGTTTCACCAATGGCTCAGTATTCCGCTGTAGATGGAGTCCCCGGCGACTACCACCTCGTCCATCTTGGCGCTCGTGCATTGGGCGGAGCTGGATTGGTCATGGTAGAGATGACCGCGCCCTGCCCAGAAGGACGGATCACACCCTACTGCCCGGGTATCTGGAATAAAGAACAAGAGCAAGCATTTTCTCGTATTGTGAATTGGATACATGAAAATAGTGATGCGAAGATAGGAATACAACTTGGACATTCTGGCCCCAAGGGAAGTACAAATCGCCCATGGCAAGGGAAAGGGGCAAATTACCCCCTTGAAGACAACAACTGGACTCTGTATTCTGCTTCTGCCGAACCATATATGCCCGACGGGACCATCCCTGTTGCACTGACACACGCCGGGCTAGAAGAAATCAAGAATCAGTTTATTCAGTCTACCTACCGAGCCGCAAATGCTGGCTTTGACTGGCTTGAATTGCATTGCGCACATGGCTACTTGCTATCTGCATTCATCTCACCGCTCACAAATAAACGGACTGACGAATATGGCGGCACTTTAGAAAACCGCCTGCGATGGCCACTCGAAATCTTTGAAGCTATGCGCAAGGCTTGGCCTAAACAGCGCCCGATGAGTGTGAGAATTTCTGCTCACGATTGGGTAAAGGGGGGCATCACGCCAACAGATGCCGTCGAAATCGCCAAGGCATTTAAAGCAGCAGGCGTAGACATGATCGACTGCTCATCGGGACAAGTAAGCGTGCAAGAAAAACCAATTTATGGGCGCATGTTTCAAACTCCCTTTGCAGATCAGATCCGCCAAGAAGCAGGCATCGCAACCATCGCTGTCGGCGCAATTAGTGAGGCAGACCATGTCAATTGCATTATTGCGGCAGGTCGTGCAGACCTTTGTGCCATTGCTCGGCCACACTTAGCCAACCCCGCTTGGACGCTCAATGAAGCCGCACGCATTGGCTATGACCAGATTGAATGGCCTAAACCCTACCTCTCTGCGAAACGACAACTTGAAGCCAACATGGAACGTGCTGCAAGTCTATCTAATGGAACTCAAAAATGACCATTTCCATAGACTTATCTAAACAGCACATTCTCATCACAGGGGCAACGCGTGGCATTGGCGTCGCCATCGCCCAGCTACTTGCAAAAGCAAACGCCGACTTGACCTTAGTCAGCAGAAACAAGAACGCACTTCAAGAAATTGCGCAAGAACTTCAAGGTAGCGGACGCAAGTTTGTCCAAGAACTGGATATTTGCAAACGCCAACAAGTAAAAGACGTATTTGCTGAAGCAACCAAAGTCATTGGCCCTATTCACGCCCTTGTGAACAATGCAGGACAAGCAGTCAGTAGCTCTATAGAACAAACGACACCCGAACTTTGGAACCAAATGCTAACCGTCAACTTGACGGGAACCTTTAACTGCATTCATGCAGCTCTCGCTTCTCTGCAAAGCAGCGCAACGCCACAAAATCCATCACGAATCATCAATATAGCCAGCACTTCTGGCTTACTTGGCTATTCGCATGTAAGCGCATATGCAAGCGCTAAACATGGCGTTATCGGACTAACTCGCTCAATGGCGCTCGAACTCGCAAAAAAACATATCACCGTCAACGCCATTTGTCCGGGCTATACACAAACTTCAATAGCCGCTCAAGCCATTGAAAACATCGTTCAACACTCAAACAAAACGCCACAAGAAGCATATGACTTACTCACGAAAAAAAATCCACAGCAACGCATGATCAGTCCAGATGAAATTGCATCTTGCGTTCTTTGGCTTTGTCAACCGGAATCTAGAAGCATCAACGGACAAGCGATTGCAATTGACGGTGGCGAATCTGCAGGCTAATGCACACCTAAGTAGAAATCAACATGAAACACTTACCCGGGCAACCTCACTCCTTGCCAAAACATCGAATCGAACTCTCAAACTACAAGGGTCAGCACCTGCTCTTTTCTTGGAGTGAACGTGTTGTTACTTTCACTTTAAATCGTCCTGAAAAGAAAAATCCGATTTCATTTGACTCATATGCGGAATTACGCGATTTGTTCACCGCCCTGTGCCACGCAGATGATGTGGATGCCATTGTTCTAAATGGCGCCGGTGAAAACTTCAGTTCCGGCGGGGACGTTCATGAAATCATCGGACCGCTGACAAAGCTCGACATGCCCGGCCTTCTGGCATTCACACGCATGACCGGCGAAGTAATCAAAGCCATGCGCAAATGTCCACAACCCATCATTGCTGCTGTTGACGGCGTTTGTGCGGGAGCAGGTGCCATGCTTGCATTGGGTTCAGATCTACGAATAGGGACTAAAAGAAGTAAAACGTTTTTTCTTTTTAATCGCGTTGGCCTTGCCGGTTGCGACATGGGAGCTTGTGCACTCTTACCTCGAACAATAGGGCAAGGACGAGCCACTGAACTCCTGTTGACTGGTCGCTCACTGACTGGTGAAGAGGGACATATGTGGGGCTTTTTTAACCACTTAGCCGAGCCATATGAATTACTCGAACATGCACAGCGTCTTGCTTTAGAGCTCGCAAGTGGCCCGACTTTTGCAAATGGTATGACAAAAAAAATGCTTAAGCAGGAATGGAACATGGGTCTCGATGAAGCCATCGAAGCAGAAGCGCAAGCACAAGCGATCTGCATGATGACCAATGATTTTCACCGTGCTTACCACGCCTTTATTGAAGGAGGCAAACCCATCTTTGAAGGAAATTAACCGTGTGTGTAACGGCTCTTTCAACCTCCCCATTGTGGACGCAAGCCCTTAATTGGCCATTCTTTAGTGATGCGCATAAAACACTGCACTCGCAATTACATGCTTGGAGCACACATCATTTGTTTAACGCATTACACGAAGAAACGAATGTTCAAGAGGCTTGTAAACACTTGGTCCAAATATTAGGGCAAGGCGGCTGGTTAGGCCATGCTATTGCTGGTATTAAATACGGAGGTAACGCTAACACCATTGATACACGTAGTGTTTGCTTAACACGTGAAACACTGGCATGGCACGACGGGTTAGCAGACTTTGCATTTGCCATGCAAGGCCTAGGCTCTGGTGCAATTAGTTTATTTGGGACGCCGGAGCAAAAGAAACAGTACCTGCCACAGGTACTGAATGGCCATGCAATTGCTGCATTTGCTCTTAGCGAAGCCACTGCAGGTTCAGATGTAGCGTCTATGCAGTGTCAAGCGCAAATCGAAAACGACCACTACATCATCAACGGTGAAAAAACTTGGATATCAAACGGCGGCATTGCTGATTTCTACGTGCTCTTCGCTAGGACCAATGACGCTCCTGGTTCACGCGGGATTAGCGCATTCATCATTGACGCACATACAACCGGCCTCTCCGTCGCCGAACAGATTCACGTCATCGCACCGCATCCGCTAGCGCGTCTAAATCTAAGCAACGTCTGCATACCCATTTCTCAGCGCTTAGGTGAATCTGGTCAAGGGTTCAAAGTGGCCATGGCAACTTTAGATGTATTTCGTACCTCAGTCGCCGCAGCAGCCCTTGGATTTGCGCAAAGAGCGCTTGATGAATCCCTGCGTTGGGCTCAAAGCAGGCAAATGTTTGGGGCAAGCTTGGCCTCGTTTCAACTCAGCCAAGCCAAACTCGCAGAAATGGCAATGCTCCTTGACGCAGCTCGGCTGATGACTTATCGCGCAGCTTGGATGCGAGATCAAGGACACCGCATCACAAAAGAAGCAGCCATGGCCAAGTTCACAGCTACTGAGAACGCTCAACGCATTATCGACATGGCCGTCCAATTGCACGGAGGCATGGGCGTCAAAAAAGGTTGCATCGTTGAGTCACTCTACCGAGAGATTCGTGCTCTTCGCATCTATGAAGGCGCAAGCGAAGTTCAGCAACTCATCATCGCTCGCGAACTGTTACAACACAAAGCCTAGACCTCCATGTGCACTGATCACCTCCTGCCGTCCTCACATCAGGACACTTTTGCTCGCGACAAGCTGCCACCCAAAGAGCAATGGCCACTCTTTATCTTTAATCAGCCAGAAGTTCAATATGCCAATCAACTTAACGCAACATTCGAATTGGTTGATCGCCACGTGCTTTGCGGAAATGGACCTCTTCCCGCACTTCACGGTTACGGAATATCCGGCCCATTTACATGGACCTACGACCAACTACAACAACACATTGATGGCATCGCCCATGTGTTAACAAACGACATGGGCCTTGTAAGCGGCAACCGCGTTCTCTTGCGTGGCGCCAATACCCCCATGACAGCGGCCTGCTTACTAGCAGGCATCAAGGCCGGCCTAGTTCTAGTTCCGACCATGCCATTACTACGTTCCGCAGAATTACAAAAAATTATCAATAAAGCTCAAGTAACAGCTGCTCTTTGTGCCACAAACTTAAGTGATGAACTAAACCACTGTTTAGATGCTTCCCATCCCCATTACACACCATTCTTAAAGCAAGTCATTCACTTTGGCGGTGAAGTCTCCCATTCGAGCCTAGAAGAAAAAATAAGCCGCTACAACAAACCATTTCGAGCACATCCAACCAGTAAAGATGATGTGTGCTTGATCGCATTTACCAGCGGAACAACAGGCGTGCCGAAAGGAACAATGCATTTCCATCGTGATGTCATGGCTATGAGCGACTTGTTCCCACGCCATTTCTTGGAGATGAACTCCAATGACATAGTCTGTGGCACCCCACCGCTTGCCTTTACATTCGGCCTCGGTGGACTTCTCACCTTCCCTTTACGCTACGGGGCGTCTTCTATATTGAGTGAGAGGTACTCGCCACTCACTCTTTTAGAAACCATCTCAAAATATAGAGCGACGCTGTGCTACACGGCACCAACCTTCTATCGACAAATGGCGCAACTGGCCCCAAGATTTGACATCCGCTGTTTGCGCCACCCCATCTCTGCGGGAGAGGCCCTCCCCGATACCACCAGAGCACTGTGGAAAAAAAATACCGGCATAGAAATCACTGATGGCATTGGCGGTACGGAGATGATCCACATCTACATTGCGTCCGCTGGCAAAAACGTAAAACCAGGACACATTGGTTACACCGTTCCAGGATATCAAGCGCAGGTTGTTGATGAGCAAATGAACCCACTTGCGCCCGGCATACCTGGCAACCTAGCTGTTCGCGGCCCAACCGGTTGTCGCTACCTTGATGACACAAGGCAAATGGATTACGTAAAAGACGGTTGGAACCTTCCTGGTGATACCTTCGTAATGGATGAGCAAGGCTACTTCCGTTATCTTGCACGCAATGACGACATGATTGTCTCTGCAGGCTACAACATAGCAAGTCCTGAAGTCGAGAATGCGCTTCTAGAGCACCCTGCGGTCGCCGAGTGTGGCGTTATCGGCATTGCAGACGAAGAGCGCGGACAACTTGTCACCGCATTTGTAGTTCTTAAAGAAGGCCTCATTCGCTCGATCGAGTTAGAAGCAGATCTACAACAATTCGTTAAAGATAACTTTGCTCCATATAAGTACCCAAGAAAGATTGTCTTTGTGGATCAATTACCACGCACTGAAACCGGGAAGCTACAGCGCTTCAAGTTACATCAACTCTCTAAAGGAAAGAGCATGTCAATCGCACTTCACCCCGATGGATGGATGGCTCCCAAGGGCTACGCCAATGGCATTCAAGCTCACGGACAACAGATCTTTGTTGCAGGAATGATTGGATGGAACAAAGATTGCCAATTTGAGACGGACGACTTTGTTGGGCAATGTCGTCAGGCACTCCAAAATATCTTAGAAACTTTAGCATGCGCAAAAGCGGGCCCACAACATTTGGTCCGTATGACTTGGTATATCAAAGACAAAAAAGAATACCTTCAAAGCACTCGCGAGTTAGGAAAAGTCTATCAAGATGTTATCGGGGGACATTTCCCAGCAATGACCTTGATTCAAGTGTCTGACCTCCTAGAAGATCGCGCAAAAGTGGAAATTGAAGCCACTGCTGTCTTACCCACATAAGTTGACTCCTTCGCTCCAATAGCCGGAGCTTTACCCCCCCCATTTTCATCGTCAGGAACACATCGCTATGGACCCTTCAAGTTTTTCGCGCTTGTTACTCTTGTCTGCTATTTGGGGGGGGTCTTTTTTGTTTATGCGAATAGGAGTCCCTGTCTTAGGCCCTGAATTCTTGATATTCTGTCGTGTAGGAATAGCTTCCATTTTTCTACTATCTATTAGTTTTCTTTACAAACAACGTTTATTTATCTCTCTTCACTGGAAACACTATCTGATTCTTGGTTTATTCAACTCAGCTTTACCCTTTTTCTGCTTTGCATACGCGGCTCAAACAATCAGTGCATCCTTTTTATCAATTCTGAACGCCACTTCCCCGATATGGGCTGCTGCGATAAGTGCGATTTGGCTTAGAACGCAACTAACTCTGAAGTCCGTTTTAGGAATGACCTTAGGACTCATCGGAGTTGGCATTCTTGCGGGTGTAGAAGCGCTTTCTCTACCAGAAAATGGTGATGTCGCAATCATCGCGGGACTTGGGGCGGCGCTGTCCTATGGCATAGTCACCACCTACGCAAAATCAGCCGTTGAAATTGCACCATTTGCAAATGCTCATGGCAGTTTATGGGGTGCCACTTTGTTGCTTACGCCATTCGCATGGGTGTCGTTCCCTCTCTCGGGCCTACCATCACTCCAGGTTATTCTTTCAGTATTCGCACTTGGAGTTGCGTGTAGCGGGATCGCCTATCTTATTTACTTTCGATTGGTATCCGATGTCGGAGCAACTTCTGCTCTTAGCGTCACATTTCTAATTCCCGTCTTCGGAACATTGTGGGGCTGGCTGTTTCTTGATGAAAATGTCGGAACACATACCATCATGGGAGGGGCCGTTGTTCTAATGGGAACAGCTCTCGTCACCAACTTTTCCACAAAGGATCTTTTCACCCTAAAGAAAGCTGTGCCTCCTAAGATCCTTTAAATAATTCAATTGAATTGACTCTAGGGAGTCTGAACTCGAAACTTAGTCTTTGGCTAAGCGGTATGACTCGGCCACCCCAGTCGAAATGGTTGCATTGACCTGCCCCCTACCAACCGTACCAAGGTAATGGCAGTAAGTCCGCAAATTCTAGAGAATTGCGTATACGAAGACCACACGATTTACCGATGCGCAAATCATCGCTTTCCTCAAGCAAGCCGAAGCTGGCATGTCTATCAAGGAGCTTTGCCGCAGCGGCGGCTTCAGTCAGCCCACCTTCTACAAATGGCGCGCCAAGTTCGGCGGCATGGAGGCCTCTGACGCTTCCAGATTGCGAGATCTGGAATCCGAGAAGGGGTCGCTGTAGAAAACGGAATTTAAAGCACGTTAAGCCCAATTTCGTGGTTCCAAGTCTCAGTAAAAAGCGCCAAATTTAAAGTAGATTAAGCTGATGAGACTAAAAACAAGGGAGCCAGCGTGCCTGCTCGCGATGACCTGGCCACATTACGCGCCGAAAACGCTCGTCTGATCACGCTTCTCGAATTGCATGGGATTGAGTGGCATCAACCGCAGACAGTTAGTCCGGTGCCAGTGGCGCATGACCCAGAACCGTCTCGGCTTTCCCCCGCGAAGAAGGTCGCGCTGTTTCGTCGCCTGTTTCGCGGGCGCACCGACGTTTATCCGATCCGCTGGGAGAGCAAGACCTCAGGCAAGTCTGGCTATTCACCGGCCTGTGCGAACGAATGGCGTGCCGATGTATGCCAGAAGCCCCGTATCAAGTGCGGGGACTGTAGCAACCGCCTGCTGATTCCCCTTTCAGACGGGGTGATTTTCAATCACCTGGTGGGCGAACACACGGTCGGGGTTTATCCGCTCTTGGACGACGACTGCTGCTACTTTCTCGCGGTCGACTTCGACGAGGCTGATTGGCGAGACGATGCCCAGGCATTCATCCAATCGTGCTATGAGCTTGGTGTGCCAGCGGCGTTGGAGATTTCACGCTCTGGCCAAGGTGCCCATGCTTGGGTGTTTTTCGGTGGCCGCGTTTCGGCCCGTGATGCGCGGCGTCTCGGCACCGCCATCATCAGCCATACCTGCTCGCGCACCCGACAACTGAAACTGGAATCCTACGATCGACTTTTCCCAAATCAGGACACCATGCCCAAAGGCGGGTTCGGCAACTTGATCGCTTTACCATTGCAAAAAGGGCCAAGGGAACAAGGTTTTAGCGTTTTCGTCGATGCTGACCTGCAACCCTACGCTGATCAATGGGCGTTCCTTGCGTCCATCCAGCCGATGAGCGCACACGACATCGAGCCGACGATCCTGCAAGCCACGGGCGGCATCCATCCGTTGGATGTCACTTTCATTGACGATGAAGATTTGGCCACCCCCTGGAAGCAGAAAACCCCACGCTCCAAAAAGCTGGACGCCTCGATGCCCAAGTCGTTGACTGTGACGCTGGCCAATCTGATTTATTTCGAAAAGACTCAACTGCCGCAAGCGTTGGCCAACCGCTTGATTAGACTGGCGGCGTTCCAGAACCCCGAGTTCTACAAGGCACAGGCGATGCGAATGTCTGTGTGGGACAAGCCACGTGTTATCGGCTGTGCTGAGAGCTACCCCCAACACATCGCCCTGCCACGCGGATGTCTGGATGCCGCGCTGTCCTTGCTTCGAGACAACGGCATTGATGGTGTTCTGAGGGATGAGCGCTTCGGTGGCGAAGCCCTTGACGTGTCCTTCTCTGGCAGCCTTCGCCTTGACCAGGAAGCGGCCATCGCGGGAATGCTTCCCCACGATGCAGGGGTGCTGTGCGCACCAACTGCATTTGGCAAGACGGTCACTGCTGCTGCGATGATCGCGCGGCGTGGGGTTAATACCCTGGTGTTGGTGCATCGCACGGAATTGCTCAAGCAATGGCAAGAACGCTTGCAGGCTTTTCTGGGTATAGGCAAGGGGGTGATCGGCACCATTGGCGGTGGAAAGGCAAAGCCGACAGGCAAGATTGACATTGCCGTGATGCAGTCCTTGTCCCGTCAGGGGGCGGTCAATCCGTTGGTAGAAAACTACGGGCAAGTCATTGTCGATGAGTGTCACCATGTCGGAGCGTTTTCCTTTGACGCCATCTTGAAGCGGGCCAAAGCGAAATACATCCTGGGCCTGACTGCCACGCCGATCCGCCGTGACGGGCTGCAACCGATCATCTTCATGCAGTGTGGGCCAATCCGCTACACAGCGGCGCAGCCGACCGGTGCTCCACACGACCTGGAGGTGGTGCCATGCCCATGCCATGGACGGCTAGATTTACCTGCCGATGCTGGCATTCAGGATGTCTTTCGGCATCTGGCCAACGATAGGGATCGCACAGTCGCCATCGCTGCTGAGGTCCGTGATGCAGTCACACGGGGGCGTAAGGTGTTGGTTTTGACCGAGCGCACAGAGCACCTTGATGCCATCAAAGCAGTGCTCGAGGATTTTCAGCTGTCACCATTCGTCTTGCATGGGCGAATGTCTAAGAAGCAGCGTGCTGCGCTGGTGGCAAATCTGGATGCGCTGCCGCCCAACGCACCGCGCGTCCTGCTTTCCACCGGAAAGCTGGTTGGCGAGGGCTTTGACCACCCGCCGCTCGACACGCTGGTATTGGCCATGCCAGTGTCCTGGAGGGGCACGCTACAGCAGTATGCAGGTCGTCTGCACCGTGAACATGCGGGCAAGACCGACGTGCGGATCATCGACTTTGTGGATACCGGCCATCCGGCGCTGCTGCGGATGTGGGACAAACGGCAAATTGGGTATCGGGCGATGGGCTATCGGCTTCAACAATCAGCCGCTTGGTAGGCGTAAAATTCGAGATTTTGATCGATAAACCTAAGATAACTCGCAATAACTCATACCCAGCCCCTCTTTTGATGGTTACTCAATCTTCGAAATAGCCCGGAAATCTATTGGAGTAGTCCAAAATATCGTAGAATTAGTCCACAAATTTGACGCCACGGACTAAAAATGAAGAACACGGACGACATAATTGAGCTCTCGGAAGATCTTGCCAATCTCGCAAAACTGGCAGCATCCCAGTCATATGAGGATGTCAGGCTATTTCTTGCTCGACTGATTCGCAAGTATCGGGTTCGACTCCCCGAATTAGCGGTCAAACTGGACCAAAGCCTTAAAACTACGCAAACTCGATCCAGTGGTGCTTCAGTTATGCGACGTACAAGTGCGCACGACCATACGCAAAATAACGCACACCCAGCCAACTTACCCGTAGATTCCGAATCTAAATTGTCTTTAATACGGGTATTTGATGACACTAACGGTATAAGCGCTCCATTGCTAGCGCAAGATGTATCTCTACAGCTCAATAACCTCGTTAAAGAACGTAAAGAACAGAGACTGCTAGAAGCACATGGGATTGACGCATCCCGCTCAGCGATCTTGGTTGGAGCGCCTGGACTAGGAAAAACTTTGTCCGCTCGCTGGGTCGCTTCCGAGTTAGGCAAGCCGTTATGGGTGCTAGATTTATCCGTTGTAATGAGTAGCCTGCTTGGTAAAACAGGATCAAATGTTCGATCAGTTCTCGACTACGCCAAGGCAAATAACGCAATCTTGTTGCTGGACGAAATTGATGCGATTGCAAAGCGCAGAAATGACGAAAACGACATCGGCGAGCTTAAGCGTCTGGTTACGGTAATTTTGCAAGAGGTTGATCATTGGCCAACTACATCACTACTTTTAGCAGCGACGAATCACCCTGAGATTGTCGATCCAGCACTTTGGCGTAGATTCGACACCGTGATTAATTTCGGCCCACCTGGCCCTGAACAAATTGAGGCAGCACTCATTAGATTCTTAAGTTCCGATGTCGAGAAATGGCGACCTTGGTTGCCAAAATTGGTTTCGAAATTTTCGAAGCATTCGCTGGCCGATGTCGAACGAGAGGTTGCGAACTTACGCCGCAGATCAGTTTTGGAACACTTAGACCCTATCGCATTGATATATGGAAATGGTTCTTTAACGGTTGCAGATACTCCTCATGCAATGAGGGTCCAAATTGCATTAGAACTTGCTCACTCAGGACGATATACGCAGCGTGAAATCAATCGTCTCACCGGAGTCTCTCGGGACACTATTCGCAAGCACGCCAGCCCTATCTTAAAAAAATAAGAAAGTAGAAACGTATGGCTACACGCTACCTCATTGGAAAAGGTGAGTTACTTACCTATCCAATCGATCCTCCGCCAATTAAGCCTAACAAGGTTCATCCATATACGCTGCAGGAAGCAAAAGCAGTGCTCTTGCCTCAGATCGAACAAACCAATTCATCTTTGGCTGAGCTGCCACAGCTCGCTTGTCCTGATGATCTGGCTGTAGCCAAGGTATTGCTTCATCCAAGTTATGTAGCTAAGTCCTTTTTTCCCACGGAGTTACTGCGAGATGCTGGACTTGTTTCCGTAGGCAGTAAGACGGTTCGTATTACCCCTCGAAAACATGTTCAAAAGAATCCACCAGCACAAAATGACACTACGATGCTGTTTATTGCTGGAGAACGAACTGCATTTGCGCGATTAGGCAATTTTGCCAACTCTCTTAATGCAGACACACGTCAAGCTATTCAATTCGCGGAGATCGAATCCATTCAACCAATGGTCGCTGATGATCGAATCAAGATTGGGCCTGATGCTGTAGGTTACTACGAGGTTGGATTACATCTACTATCGGATGCTGATCGCAGGACAATTCAAGACCCCTTCGTTGCTTATGCAGAACACTGCAAATTTGAAGTTCTGCAAACTCTGGCTTTTCAAGCGGGGCGCATGCTGTTTTTTCCTGTTAGAGGCAACAGCGAAAATTTACATGCATTGGCTCGATTCACCATGTTGAGGGTTATTCGCCCAATGCCCAAGTTGCGCAGCATGCCTTCGCCAATGCGCTCTACTTCGGTAGGTTTAGGTTTTCAACTACCTGCGGCAGAACCATTTTCTAAAGAACCCAAAGTAGCTATTCTTGATGGAGGACTTCCTGCGATGCATCCGATTGACTCCTACATCGGAAGGTACTTTACCTCAGATGCATCAGCTCAGGATGTGCCCAGTTATCTCGATCATGGGCTAGGAGTTACATCTGCCTTCCTTTTTGGTTCTATCCTGCCAGGTCAAGAGGCACAGCGTCCTTACGCTTATGCAGATCACTACCGAGTTCTAGATGCGCAAAGCAATGCAGAGGACCCACTGGAACTCTACCGGACCTTAGGACATGTAGAAGAGGTTTTACTATCTCGGCAATATCAATTTGTAAATTTGAGTTTGGGTCCAGAGCTTCCATGTGAAGACTCCGAAGTACACGTTTGGACTTCTGTCATCGATGCGTTGCTAAGCGATGGGGAAACTCTAATGACAGTGGCTGCGGGCAACAATGGTGATCGAGATTCAAGTCTGGGGTTGGATCGTATTCAAGTGCCTGCTGATGGTGTTAACGCTCTGTCAGTTGGTGCTGTAGATACAACTCTGAACAATTGGAAACGAGCTAATTACAGCGCGAGAGGGCCTGGGCGGAGTCCAGGTTTGCGCAAACCAGATGTCATGGCATTTGGAGGAAGTAGCAGTGAATACTTTCATCATGCGGTTGCAGACCAAGCTCCAAGAATTGCGCCAAATTTAGGAACTAGCTTTGCTTCTCCCTTGGTTTTGAGGTCGGCTGCTGGCATTAGAGCATTTTTAGGGGGTGATGTGACACCCTTAACAACCAAGGCTCTTCTGATTCACTCCAGTAAAACTAGACAAGATTCAGTAGGAGCGTCTTACAAGCTGAGCACGTCGTTGATCTTGGCCTCCCGCTTTTGTAAGCGACACCTCCCGGCCAGAGCGGACACCTTGCACCAAAAGATCTTTGATCTGGCGGCAGCCCTTCTGCTTGATAACTGTGGAGTAAAGCAGGCTGAGGGGATCGATGGGTTCGTGCATCTT